>Ga0247742_10000885_pt1 | contig 22438 bp, 22 predicted proteins | sample UWRJL208509C2_FD_180944 | JGI IMG/M metagenome (GOLD analysis project Ga0247742, IMG submission 180944) | Plant litter microbial communities from Arlington Agricultural Research Station in Wisconsin, United States - UWRJ-L208-509C-2 | ecosystem: Environmental > Terrestrial > Plant litter >... | reverse complement strand
GTTTGTTCAAGATGATTGCGCAGCAGGAAGAGACGATTCGCAAGAACCCGGCCGCTGCGGCGACCAGCCTGGCGAAGAAGGTGTTTGGCGCGTTGTAATTCCAGATCGCCCACTGGGTGCCCCCCCCTCACAACGCCAGGGTCGTTCATCACGATGCCTGGCGCTTTTATGTCACCGGCTCAATAAAACAGCGAGTCAGCCAGTCGCCCTATCATGAGCGTGGCAAAACAGCAGATGGCCACAGAGGTCGCACGATTGATCTTCAAGGGCGTCAGCCAGGTCTTGCGGATACCCTCGAATTGACCGCCAAGCATTATCCAGGCCGACCCCACGGGTATCACTACCAGCGCCAGCGTAATCATGAAAAGCGCGTAGTCCGCCAGCGCGGTAAATGTGTGCGCTGGAGCGATGAAGGAAACGATCAACAGGCCCTTGGGATTCATCACTGTCAGCCAGAAGAAATAAAGCCCGGAGAATCGATCCTTGCCTGGGGTGATGGTTTCGCCCTTGCGTTGCCATAGCTGGTAGGAAACGTACAGCAAGTAACAGGCCGCGGCCATTTGCGTAGCCTTCAATGCCCAAGGCGAATACGCGGCCAGATAAACCAGTGCAACGCCCCACAGGGAGACTTGCAGCACGTAGGCCAAGCACTCGACGAAGGCCAGTTTCCACGACGTCCGAAAACCAAGCAGCATGCCCGCGCGCAGCAGCAGGGTGTTTGTCGGGCCGGGCACAGCCAGGAGCAGCACCAGCGCCGAAACGGTACCCAGCATGAAATTATCCTAAGTCGGTCATGATCGATGGTCTTTGCGCCGATGGCGGTTACGGCTGCCAACCTGGCGAACAAAGTGTTGGGGGCGTTGTATCACAGAGGCGGTTATTTATCGTGAAAAAAGCAAACGCCCCGTGGTGTTCGGGGCTCTTGCAATTGCAGAGTGCGAAAAGACGCACGCAGACAATCAAAGCATTCAGCGGCTGATGAGGGTGTTGGTATTGGTGTTCTGGATCGAGATACTGTTTGTGGGTTGCGCAGCCCAGTTAATCGATCGGTTTTCCATGTTCGATACTCTATCCTCCAGCCGGTTTTGCCTATGCTGATGTGAGTCACAACCGTGGCTCGTTTGCGGTAGCTGGCCACCCAACATTTGACCCACTAACATATACAAATTGCCAATCATCTGATTTCCGCCTCTATGAATGTCATGGAAACTTTATCTTCGCGATCAAACCGACCGAATAAAGTACCTGCCTGACAGGTAACCTTGTGTGGCACGCGTGAGAAAAAGGTTCCGAGTCAGCGCGCCAAGTCACTCTCAGGCCTACACGACATCCTTCCTCACCCGGAACCACGCCGCATACAGCGCCGGCAAGAACAGCAACGTCAACGCCGTCGCCACAATCAGCCCGCCCATGATCGCCACGGCCATCGGCCCGAAGAACACACTGCGTGACAGCGGGATCATCGCCAGTACCGCCGCCAGGGCCGTGAGCACAATCGGGCGGAAACGTCGCACGGTGGCTTCGATGATCGCCTGCCACGGCGCCAGCCCGGCCTTGATGTCCTGTTCGATCTGGTCCACCAGGATCACCGAGTTACGCATGATCATCCCCGACAACGCGATGGTGCCCAGCATGGCAACGAACCCGAAGGGCTGGCGGAATACCAGCAGGAACAGCGTCACACCGATCAATCCCAGAGGCGCTGTAAGAAACACCATTGCCGTGCGTGAGAAACTGCGTAACTGCAGCATCAGCAAGGTCAGCACCACCACGATGAACAGCGGCACGCCAGCCTTCACCGAGTTCTGCCCGCGGGTAGAATCTTCAACGGTGCCGCCGACTTCCAGCAAGTAGCCATCCGGCAGTTCGGCGCGCACCTCTTCAAGGGTCGGCAGGATCTGCTGGACCAGCGTCGCCGGCTGTTCCTTGCCGTAGATATCAGCGCGCACGGTCACCGTCGGCAGACGGTTGCGGTGCCAGATGATGCCCTCCTCAAAGCCGTACTCAAGGGTCGCAATCTGCGACAGCGCCACGCTTTTGCCGTTGTCGGTCGGCACGGCCAGGCTCGGCAGCAGCGACAATTCGGTGCGCTCATGCACGGTGCCGCGCAAGAGGATTTCGATCAACTCGTTGTCTTCGCGGAACTGGCTGACGCTGGAACCGGTGAGTGAACTCTGGAGGAATTTCGACAGGTTGGCGGTGCTCACACCGAGGGCGCGGGCGCGGTCCTGGTCGATATTGAGGTAGACGATTTTGCTCGGCTCTTCCCAGTCCAGGTGCACATTGACCACGTGGGTATTTTCGCGCACCTTGGCCGCCACTTTGCGTGCGAGGGCGCGGACTTCTTCGATATGTTCACCGGTCACGCGAAACTGCACCGGGTAGCCCACAGGCGGGCCGTTTTCCAGGCGCGTGACACGTGAGCGCAGCTCGGGGAATTGTTCGTTGAGGGTTTCGATCAGCCAGGTGCGCAGGCTTTCGCGCTCCTCGATGGTCTTGGCCAGCACCACGAACTGCGCAAAGCTGGCCGCCGGCAGCTGCTGGTCCAACGGCAGATAGAAACGCGGCGAGCCGGTACCGACGTAGGCCACATAGTTATCGATGCCGGCATGTTCCTTGAGCAGGGCTTCCAGGCGCTTGACCTGATCGGCGGTGTTGCTCAGGGAGGTGCCTTCGGCCAGTTTCAAGTCGACCATCAGCTCCAGACGGCCCGAGGCCGGGAAGAACTGCTGCGGGACAAAACGGAACAGTGCCAACGAGCCGATAAACAGCAGCAGCGTCAGGACGATCACGGTTTTACGCCGGCGCACGCACCACTCCACCAAACGTCTTACGCGCTGATAGAACGGCGTGCCGTAGGGATCCGGACCATCGGCGCCGTGTTTGGCTGCGTGAATTTTCGCCAGGTCCGGCAGGAGCTTTTCCCCCAGATACGGCACGAACACCACCGCAGCGACCCACGAGGCCAGCAACGCAATGGTCACCACCTGGAAGATCGAACGGGTGTATTCACCGGTACTCGACTGTGCGGTGGCGATGGGCAGAAAGCCCGCCGCCGTGATCAACGTGCCGGTGAGCATCGGGAACGCCGTGCTGGTCCAGGCGAAACTCGCGGCTTTAAGACGGTCGTAGCCCTGCTCCATCTTGATCGCCATCATCTCCACGGCGATGATCGCATCGTCCACCAGCAAACCCAGGGCCAATACCAGCGCACCGAGGGAGATCTTGTGCAGGCCGATGCCAAGGTAGTACATGCTGGCAAAGGTCATCGCCAGCACCAACGGAATCGCCAGCGCCACGACCATGCCGGTGCGAATGCCGAGGGAGAAGAAACTCACCAGCAAAACAATCGCCAGGGCCTCAGCCAGGACCTGGACGAATTCGCCGACACTGGTTTTCACCGCTGCCGGTTGGTCCGACACCTTGCGCAGTTGCATGCCGGCAGGAAGGTTCTTCTGCAAGCGTGCGAATTCGCCTTCCAGCGCCTTGCCCAACACCAGGATGTCGCCACCATCACGCATGGCCACGGCCAGGCCAATGGCGTCTTCGCCCATGTAGCGCATGCGCGGTGCCGGTGGGTCGTTGAAGCCGCGGTGAATGTCGGCCACATCGCCGATGCGGAAGGTGCGATCACCCACCCGAATCGGGAAAGCGCGGATCTCGTCCACCGTCTTGAAGTTGCCCGATACCCGCAGTTGCACACGCTCGCTCGGTGTTTCAAAGAACCCGGCGGTGGACACCGCGTTCTGTTCCTGCAGCGCCTGCTGCACCGCCGCCAATGGCAGGCCGAGGGTGGCGAGCTTGAGGTTGGATAACTCGATCCAGATCTTTTCGTCCTGCAGGCCCAGCAGCTCGACCTTGCCTACATCCGGCACGCGCTGCAGCTGAATCTGGATGCGGTCGGCGTAGTCCTTGAGCACGGCGTAGTCAAAACCATCGCCGGTCAGCGCGTAAATGTTGCCAAAGGTGGTGCCGAATTCATCATTGAAAAACGGTCCCTGGATATCCGGTGGCAGGGTCTGGCGAATATCGCTGATCTTCTTGCGTACCTGGTACCACAACTCGGGAATCTGCGCCGAGTGCATGGAGTCGCGGGCCATGAAGGTGACCTGGGATTCGCCGGGACGCGAGAACGAGACAATGCGCTCGTAGTCGCCGGTCTCCATGAGTTTCTTCTCTATGCGCTCGGTCACCTGGCGTGAAACTTCCTGGGCCGTGGCACCGGGCCAGTTGGTCTTGATCACCATGGCCTTGAAGGTAAACGGTGGGTCTTCGCTTTGTCCCAGCTTGGTGTAGGACAAGGTACCGACCACCGCCAGCAAGATCATCAGGAACAGTACGATCTGGCGATTACGCAGCGCCCATTCGGAAAGATTGAAACCCATCGGGGACTACTCCTTGGCCGCCAGATTCACCACACGGTTGGAGCGATCCACCGGGCGCACTTGCTGGCCCTCGTGGAGCACATGCACACCGGCGGCTATCACCCAATCAGAAGGGCTCAAGCCTTCCAGCACCGGGACGGTCTTTTCACCGAAGGCGCCGATGCGCACGGGGGTGCGCTTGAGGGTATTGTCCGGCTGTACACGCCAGACGTAGGACTCACCGTTCTCCGCACTGAGGGCAGACAGCGGTACTGACAACGGAATTACGCCGTCGGCCTGTATGAAGACGCGGGCACTCTGACCCAACTCGGCCGGGACTTTGCCACCGGTAAAGGCGACGCGGGCAGCAAAGGTGCGCGACTTGGGATCGGCAGCCGGTGACAGCTCACGAATGCGCCCGGCGAAACGCTGGTCCGGCTGGCTCCACAGTTCGACCGACACCGGCTGGCCAATCTTGAAGCGGCCGAACCCTTGCTCCGGCAAGCTGATCAGCACTTCGCGCTCGCCATCGGTGGCCAGGGTGAACACCGTCTGCCCGGCGGACACCACCTGGCCGACCTCTACCGCACGCTTGGCGACCACACCATCCTGGGGCGCACGCAGCACGGCGTACCCGGCCTGGTTGCTGGACACGTCGAATTCAGCCTTGATTTGCTTGAGGCGTGCTTCACCGGATCGGTAGAGGTTTTCGGAATTATCGTACTGGGAGCGGCTGACCATCTGACGGTCCATCAGGGTCTTGTAGCGATCCCGCTCGGCGCGCACCAGGCTCAGGTTGGCCTCGGCAGCGGCCACTTGGGCGCGGGTGGCCTCCAGTTGCAGGCGCACGTCCTGCGGGTCGAGTTCCGCCAGCGGCTGGTTGGCCTTGACGCGCTCGCCCTCCTCCACCAGCCGTTTGCTGACTTTGCCGCCGATGCGAAAGGCCAGGTCCGGCTCGTAGCGGGCACGCACTTCACCCGGGTAGCTGTCGGTCGCCTGCGCCGATGGCTGCGGCTGCACCACCATGGCTGGGCGGAGGGTGGTCTGGGCCGCTTCTTCATGGCCGCAGGCGGCCAACAGGAAGACCAAGCTGACAGGCAACGCAAGGGGCAGGAAAGTACTGCGCATGCTGAAGGACCTTTCGCAAATGGAGCTAGGAATAATTATACTGGCCGGTATGTTATTAATACCAAACTCACCAGTCCAGTATTAAAGGTGAAAATGTCCGACAATCCTGTAAACACCAATAGCCCCGGGCGTCCCAAGGACATGGCAAAACGCCAGGCTATCCTCTCGGCAGCGAAGACCCTGTTCTTGAGCAATGGCTACGCCAGCACCAGCATGGATGCCGTGGCGCTTGAAGCCGGCGTGTCGAAGCTGACCGTCTACAGCCACTTCACCGACAAGGAAACCTTGTTCACCGCTGCCGTGGTGGCCACGTGCGAAGAACAATTGCCGGTGATGTATTTCGAACTGCCTGAAGGGCTGCCGGTGGAGACGGTGTTGCTGAATATCGCGCGGGGGTTCCATCGGCTGATCAACAGCGAGGAATCGGTGAACCTGCATCGCCTGATGATGACCACCGGCAATCAGGACGTGAAACTCTCACAGATCTTCTTCGAGGCCGGGCCCATGCGCATGCTGCAAGGCATGGAGCGACTGCTGAGCAGGATCGACCAGAGCGGCGCCCTGGCCATCGACAAACCCTTCAGGGCAGCCGAACACTTCTTCTGCCTGCTCAAGGGTACGGCGAATTTCTGCCTGTTGTATGGCTGCGGCGGACACTTGAGCGACGCAGACGCCGAAGCGCATGTGCAGGAGGTGGTGGGGTTGTTTATGCGCGCTTACCGGGCCTGAAGCGCTGTGTTGTCTTGACCGGTCCTATCGCTGGCCTGCCAGCGATAGGGCCCTCCAGGTCAATGAAGGCTTAAGGCTTGAGCGCCTTCTTGGGGTAGATGTCATACCGGCTGGACTTGCCATCCAGCGCATGGCTCGGCTTGGGCCCGTCGATGCACGGTGCCTTGCGTGGACGCTTGACCACCACGCGGTGGCTGGCCAGGGCCAGGGCGGCAGCGAGCAACGCCGGGGCGTCCGGATCATCGCCGACCAGTGGACGGAACAAGCGCATTTCCTTCTTCACCAGGGCGGTTTTCTCACGATGGGGAAACATCGGGTCGAGGTAGATCACCTGGGGCGGCTCGCCTTGCCAGTTGAGCATCACGTCGATGGAATTGCCCTTGAGCAAGGTCATGCGCGCCACGATTGGCGCCACGTCAAAATCCTGCGCAGCGCGCGCCAGGCCGTCTTCGAGCAAGGCGCCGATCAACGGCTGGCGCTCGATCAGGCTCATCTCGCAGCCGAGGCTGGCCAGCACGAACGCGTCCTTGCCCAGCCCGGCCGTGGCATCCAGCACGCGCGGACGCACGCCCTGGGCGATGCCCACCGCCTTGGCAATCATCTGGCCGCTGCCGCCGCCGTATAACCGGCGATGAGCAGCACCGCCTTCCACGAAGTCCACGCGCACTGGCCCCGGTGCGTCAGGGCCTAGCTGTTGCAGCTGCAGGCCCTGCTCGCCAACCTGCAGGGAAAAGTCCGCCTCGTCCAGCTGCAACGGCAAGCCAAGCAGCGCAGCCCACTGCGCGGCGCGGTCCTTGAAACCTTCGGCCAAGGCCTCGACCTGGATGCGGCTGGCCGCGGGTTGTTCGCTCATCAATCACTACGCTCAAAAATATTAAGGATCGGCAAAAGTCGGCCGATAAAAACAACAGTCAGGTATTTTGCCAGAGCTGAGCGTCGACCGAGAAAAATGTCAGACATTCTTCCCCTAACCATCGGTGTACTGCCGACCCATAACCACTACGGCCTGCGCAATACTCAAGCGCTGGCCGGGGTGAGTCATGTGTGGCAGGACTTCTTCGCCCGCGCGCTGGCCGAGCAGCTCGGTGAGACGCCGGACGCGCTCGCCGCCAAGGCGCCTGAGCCGTTGGACCCGGCGGTCGAGCCCAGCGAAGGTGCCGACCTGTTGTCGCAGATTCTGACCCAGCGTGAATGCGAGGTGAAAGACACCGAAATCGCCCCGCCTGAGCCGCTGTTCCTGCCGATTGCCGAATTTGAAACCGAGTTGCTGCCACCGCCGGCAACCCCGTTCCCACCGGAAGAAATCGTCGCCCAGCAACGCCAGCAGAATTTCGAGAGCGGCTGGGTCCGCCCGATCGTGCTGACCGCCGGCCAGCCACTGCCCGAACCAGGCCCGGCGCCTGAGCCACGGCCACTGCACTTGCCGATTGCCGAGTTCGAACTGGACCTGTTGCCGCCGGCCGCCACACCGTACCCCGAAGAGGAGTTGGTGGCGCAGCAAAAAGCCCTGGATTTCGATTACTACTGGGCTCGCCCACTGATCACCCACAACTTGCGCTTGGCCGCGTAAACCTAGCGACACACCCACCAGCGCCCCATGTCCAAATGGAAATGGTTGCGGTGCGCGGCGTTGTAGTCCGGGCTCAACACCACATTGAAATCGTTGCAGGCGCCCTCGCGCACCTGGCGCAAAAAGCGCGCAGCGTCGCCCTCTCCCGGCCAATCCTTGAGCACACTGATGCTGCGCCCGTCTGCCAGGCGAAAGCCGGCGATATCCACGGCATTCGCCGACGCATGCTGGCTGAGTCGCCCTTCGGCACGGTTATACATGTTGCGGCAAGCGAAGCTGCCCAAGTGATCGACCCGCGTCACCGCCTGGCCAAACACCGCCTGGGCCGCCGGTTGCAGGCTGTGGCGCTCGAACAGCGCAAACGCCACGGCCAACGGACAACTGGCGAGAAAACTGCTGCTCAAGCCCACGTTGGCACCTTGCACGCGCAGCACATTGCGCAGTGGGCACGCCGCATCGGCCGGTGTATCCGCTTGATGGCTGACGCGCAGGCCGGACGTTTTCAGTACCTGGTCGCACAGCGCGGGATCATCCTGCAACCGCCCGAGCTTGAACCGCGTCAACAGGTTCGGGGCGGCACGCACATCCAACGGCGCCCAGGGGTTCCACTCCGCCGGTAAAGGCACCCAGCCGCGCCAGACACCCAGCACCGCTGCGCCGGCCAATAACAGCAGCATCCCCACCACGGTAAAAAAACGCACGGGTCAGTCCTTGAAGAATTGCGTCGCCTGGCTGTAGGGCATCGAGCGTTCAGTGAAGGTAAACGTGCCCGACGAATAGACTTCCTGCGCGGCCCGGTAGAACTCGCCATACGCCGCCAACGCCATGGCCGAGCCCACGCTGATGCGCTTGACGCCCATTTCGCTCAATTGCGCCACGCTCAGTTTCAACCCACCGGACATCAGCACATTCACAGGCTTGGGCGCGACGGCCTTGACCACCGCCAGCACGTCCTCGGCACTGCGCAGGCCGGGCGCATACAGCACATCGGCACCGGCTTCGGCGTAGGCCTGCAGCCGGCGGATGGTGTCAGGCAAATCCAGGCGACCATGCAGGAGGTTTTCCGCACGGGCGGTAAGCATGAACGGGAATGGCAGGCTGCGTGCAGCGGCGACTGCAGCTTCCACACGCTCTACGGACAGATCAAAGGGATAGATCGGGTCGACGGCAATGCCGGTGGCATCTTCGATGGAGCCAGCGACGATCCCGCTGGCAGCCGCACGCAGAATGGTCTGGGCGCAGCCGTCGGGCGTGTCGCTGAAGCCGTTTTCCAGATCAGCCGCCACCGGCAGCGTGGTCGCCCGGGCAATCACGCCGGCATTGGCGAGTGTGTCTTCCAGCGACAGTGCCCCTTCGGCATCCGGCCGCCCCAGGCTGAAGGCATACCCTGCGCTGGTAGTGGCCAGGGCTTCAAAGCCGAGGCTGGCGAGCATGATCGCCGAGCCTGCATCCCACGGGTTGGGCATCACAAACGCGCGGTCACGCTCATGCAAGGCCTTGAAGGTTTCGGCGCGAAGGGTTTGGGCATCCATGACTGACTCCTGGCGGAAAAAGGAGCCCTAGAGTAACCCCAGTTGCTCCGCTGCGGGTTCTCGATGCAAGGTCGGCAACGCCGGCAGGCCGGGCAAGCGCGCCATCAGCTTGGCGTGAAAGCGCAGGGCCAATTGCGCGGCCTGGCGGTTGTCCGAGGTGTGCAGGAACACGTAGGGGGTGCGGCCTTCTTCAATCCAGCCGGCGATTTTTTCCAGCCACGGGATCAGGAATGGGTCATTGGCCTCAAGCTCCGGATGACCAATAAAACGCACCTGGGGAAACTGGGTCAGTGCCGCAGGCCGTGTTGGCACCTTGGGCTTTTTCGATTGAGCATGCAGCACGGCGGCTGAGGTGGAGGTGCAACTGAATAATGCACGCGGGTCGAGACAGATGCGTTCAACCCCGCGGTCGCGCAGCAGACGGTTGAGCATGCGCTCGGCATCGCCCTTGGCGAAGAACTCCGGGTGCCGCACTTCGACCGCCAGCGGCCGCTCCAGCGCATCGATAAAACCCGCCAGCTCGCCCAGCCGTTGCGGCGAAAAGCTGGCCGAGAGTTGCAGCCACAGCGGCGAGACGCGCTCACCCAGCGGACTCATCAGCCCGACGAAGCTTTCCGCCGCCGGCAACTGCTCACGCAGGTCGCCGCCGTGGCTGATGTCACCGGGAAATTTAGCAGTGAAGCGAAAATCATCCGGCATGATTTCAGCCCAGCGCTGCACAGTGGCGGCCGAGGGGCGGGCATAAAAGGTGGTATTGCCTTCAACGGCGTTGAAGACCTGGGAATACAGCGCGAGGTAGTCGCTGGAACGGGCATCGACGGGGTACAGGTACTCGCGCCAGGCGTTTTCGCTCCAGGACGGGCAACCGATGAAATAAGGCAGGCGCATCAGATGTGGATGTCGAGGCCCAGCACTTCCATATCCCATTCGACAAAACCGGCGGTGGTCAGGTAGCTGGCCAGGGCGGTGGCGACGCTTTTGCTCATGGAGCGAGGGAAGACCATGTCTTGCTGACGGGCCGGAAGGCCGCTGGTGCGGGCACCTGCAGGGCCTTGCTGGCTGGATGATGCTTCAGACTGGACTTCGATGAAGTCCGGCGAATCCTCGACGGACTCGTCTACCGTGACGTTCGCCTTACGTGGCTTGCGCTTGATGGGGTAGGACTGTGAGGAAAAGCCGTCTATACGCATCGATGCGAACTCGGTATCGGTGATGGCATTTTAGTGGCGCAATCCGTAGCGCGCAAATGCTCTGGTGATAACTAGAACACATAATTTGTAAAAGGTTTAAAAACGCCGGCAAATTCTGACGATTGGCGACTTTAGTCCCAAATTGCCAGCATTTTTGACGTCAAATTATCCCGCGCTCAGCCTTGGTTTGCGCGACCTTATCGCGCAGGTACACCGGGGCCGCCTGGTCGGCAGGAATCGCCTCGCCCCGCTCGAATGCAAAGCGTGCCAGCGTCAGCAGGTCTTCGGCATGGGGCAACAGTGTGGCGTCCTGGCCCACCAGCGGCACCGCGATACGCTCGCCATACCCCCAGCCGGTGCCAGCGCCGAACCAGTCGCCACTGGCGTCACTTGGCAATGCCGCTGACTCCGGCGGCTGCACGGCCTCCACGCCGACCAGGCGCATTTCGCCAGCGGTTTCGCGGTAGCAGCCCCAATAGACTTCATCCATGCGCGCATCAATCGCCGCCGCCACCTGCCGTGCGCCGTGCTCACGCAAGGCACGCTGCGCCAGCACCGCCAGGTTGGAGACCGGCAACACCGGGCGCTCGAGCGCAAACGCCAGGCCCTGGACTACGCCGATGGCGATCCGCACGCCCGTAAACGCACCCGGCCCACGGCCGAAGGCGATGGCATCCACGGCAGCCAGGGTCGTGCCGGCGTCTTCGAGCAGTTGCTTGATCATCGGCAACAGCTTCTGCGCGTGCAGGCGTGGGATCACCTCGTAGTGGCTCGTTACTTTGCCATCGTGCAGCAAGGCAACGGAGCAAGCTTCAGTCGCGGTGTCCAGGGCCAGCAGGGTGCTCATCGGTGTAGGTGTCCAAGTCGAAAAAAAGTGCGCCAGTATAAACAACAACGGCCCGCAAGCGGGCCGTTACTGTGAAGCCGAGCGATTGATCAGCTCAGGGCTTGCAGCACCTTGGCGGTGATCGCTTCCACGGAGCCGACGCCAGGGATGTGGCTGTATTTCGGCTTGCCTTGGGCAGCAGACAGCTTCTGGTAGAAATCCACCAGCGGCTTGGTCTGGGAATGGTAGACCGACAGGCGATGACGCACGGTTTCTTCGGTGTCGTCCTTGCGCTGCACCAGGTCTTCGCCGGTGATATCGTCCTTGCCTTCAACCTTTGGCGGGTTGTAGACGGTGTGGTACACGCGGCCCGAGGCCTCGTGAACGCGACGACCGGCGATACGCTGGACGATTTCTTCGTCTTCAACGGCGATTTCGACCACGGCATCCAGCTCGACACCAGCCGTCACCAGGGCTTCAGCCTGGGGAATGGTGCGTGGGAAACCGTCGAACAGGAAACCCTTGGCGCAATCTGGCTGCGCGATACGGTCCTGGACCAGGGCGATGATCAGGTCATCGGACACCAGGCCGCCGGCATCCATGATGCCCTTGGCTTTGACGCCCAGCTCGGTGCCTGCTTTTACCGCAGCGCGCAGCATGTCACCGGTGGAGATTTGTGGAATGCCGAATTTTTCAGTGATGAACTTTGCCTGAGTACCTTTACCGGCCCCGGGAGCTCCCAGCAGAATGACGCGCATCGATGTGCTCCTCAATTTTTTATAGAGATGACGCTCGGATTCGCCGCGTGGGGCCAATCTCGTAAAAATAGGATTCGGGCCGCACAAACGGCCAAAGGCTGATCAAGATACACAGCAGACCCTAAGCACACAAGCCGCCGAAAGTCGCAAGAACCCGCGCCACACATGCACCATAGGTGGGGTGTGCCTGAGTGCAACCCGGCCGTGCAAACGCCAACCGCCCATTTCCTGACGGTTGGCGTACTTCATCTGCAAGCCTTTGAGAACACGCGTAAAACCTCAACCGGTGTTGCGTAAACCGGCGGCGATACCGGCCACAGACACCAGCAGCGCCTGTTCCAGAGGGCTGTCCTGCGCCGCTTCCTGCTGGCGCGAGCGCGCCAGCAACTCAGCCTGCAGCAGGTGCAGGGGGTCAAGGTAGGTGTTGCGCAGGCGGATGAACTCCAGGGTGTCGGGGCTATGGGCCAACAGTTGCGACTGGCCGGTCAGGCCAAGCACCACCGTGCACGCCTGCGACAATAGGTCGCGTAAGTGCGCGCCCAATGGCAACAGGTCCGGCTGCACCAGGCGCTCGTCATACAGCCGCGCAATGTCGGCATCCGCCTTGGCCAGGACCATTTCGAGCATGTCGATGCGGGTCCGGAAGAACGGCCACTGCTCACGCATCTGCCCGAGCAGTTCGCCTTCGCCACGTTCCAGCGCCTTGCTCAACGCTGCTTCCCAGCCGAGCCATGCCGGCAGCATCAGGCGGGTCTGGGTCCAGCCGAAGATCCACGGGATGGCGCGCAGGCTTTCGATGCCACCGGCACGACGCTTGGCCGGGCGACTGCCGAGGGGCAAGCGACCGAGCTCCTGCTCCGGTGTGGATTGGCGGAAATACTCGACGAACTGCGGATTTTCCCGCACCACCGCGCGGTAAGCGCTGACACCATCCGCCGCCAATTCGTCCATCAAATGGCGCCAGGCCGGTTCCGGCGGAGGCGGCGGCAACAGCGTCGCTTCCAACACCGCTGCCAGGTAAAGATTGAGGTTCTGCTCGGCAATGTCCGGCAGGCCGAATTTGAAACGAATCATTTCGCCTTGTTCAGTGGTGCGGAAACGCCCCGCCACCGACCCCGGCGGCTGCGACAGGATCGCCGCGTGAGCCGGGCCGCCACCGCGCCCGACCGTGCCGCCACGGCCATGGAACAACAGCAGTTCCACCTGTTGCTCGCGGCAGATATCCACCAGGCGTTCCTGCGCCCGGTACTGCGCCCAGGCTGCGGCGGTGGTGCCGGCGTCCTTGGCCGAGTCCGAATAGCCGATCATCACTTCCTGCGGGCCCTGTAAACGGGCGCGGTAGCCCGGCAGTTGCAGCAGGCGTTCCATCACCGGCCCGGCGTTATCCAGGTCAGCCAGGGTTTCGAACAACGGCACCACGCGCATCGGCCGTTGCACGCCCGACTCTTTCAGCAACAGTTGCACCGCGAGTACGTCCGACGCGGCGCCAGCCATGGAGATGACGTAGGAACCCAGCGATGCTGCCGGCGCGGCGGCGATTTCCTTGCAGGTATTCAACACCTCGGCCGTGTCCGCCGACGGTTTGAAATACCCCGGCAGCAGCGGGCGGCGATTGCTTAGCTCCTTGGTCAGGAAACTGATGCGTGCCTCTTCGTCCCAGTCTTCATAACGACCGAGGCCGAGGTAATCGGTGATTTCCGTCATGGCCGCCGAATGCCGGCTGGAGTCCTGGCGCACGTCCAGGCGCACCAGGAACAGACCAAAAGTCACGGCGCGGCGCAGGCAATCGAGCAGCGGACCATCGGCGATCACGCCCATGCCGCATTCGTGCAGCGACTCGTAGCACAGCTCCAGCGGGTCGAGCAGGTCGCGGTTGTTTTGCAACACGTCGGCCGGCGCCGGGGTGCTGGTCGTCAATGAGGCATGCGCCCAACTGCGCGTGGCGCGCAGGCGTTCGCGCAATTGCTTGAGCAGCGCACGGTACGGTTCGACGCTGTCACCGACCTTGGCCTGCAACGCGGCGCTGGCGTGCTGCATCGACAATTCGGACGCCAGGTGATCGATATCGCGCAGGTACAGATCGGCCGCCATCCAGCGCGCCAGCAACAGTACTTCGCGGGTGACCGGCGCGGTGACATTCGGGTTGCCGTCGCGGTCGCCCCCCATCCACGATGCAAACCGAATCGGCGCCGCCTCCAGGGGCAAATGCAGGCCGGTAGCGGCATGCAAGGCCTGGTCAGCCTTGCGCAGATAATTCGGGATGGCATGCCACAGGGAATGCTCGATCACCGCAAAGCCCCACTTGGCCTCGTCCACCGGCGTGGGGCGAGTGCGGCGGATTTCTTCGGTGTGCCAGGCTTCGGCGATCAAGCGCTGCAGGCGCTGGCGGATCTGCTCGCGCTCGGCGGTGGTGAGGTCGCGGTGATCCTGCAACGCCAGCTGCGCGGCAATCGCATCGTATTTCTGGATCAGGGTGCGGCGCGCCACTTCGGTCGGGTGGGCAGTAAGGACCAGCTCGATCTCCAGGCGGCCCAACTGGCGGGCCAGGGACTCGTTGCTGTGGCCTTCGCTTTGCAGGCGCGCCAGCAACTCCGGCAGCACCCGGGATTCGAACGGCGCTGGTTGCGATTCATCACGCCGGTGAATCAGCTGGTACTGCTCGGCAATATTGGCCAGGTTGAGAAACTGGTTGAAGGCCCGCGCGACGGGCAGCAGTTCGTCTTCCTTCAACTGATTGAGGCTGGCGCTCAGTTCATCGCCCGCGGCTTTCTCCGCGACCGCGCCACGCCGGTCGGCCTTGGCGCCCTTGCGGATCTGCTCGATCTTGTCGAGAAAATCATCGCCGTACTGCTCTCGAATGGTGTTGCCCAACAGCTCACCCAAGAGGTGAACATCCTCACGCAAGCGTGCATCGATATCACTCATCAGCCAATCTCCAGCCAGAAATCCGGGACGCGCAGGTTTTCCAGAGTGCCGCCAGCATCGGTTTATGACAAGACTTTAAACCTTGTGACTTGCAGCTAGTCTCAACTGTGAGTCGCCTGTGTTTATCCACGCACGCGGCTGGACACTCATCACCGCCTGCCATCGCGGGCTTTATTGAGGTTGCCATGAAAATCCGAGAACTGGCCCAGCATTGGGAAGAGAACGCCAAGGGTCGCTTGACCAAGACCGAGTACGCCATCCATCTGGATGTGGAGTCCGCCGCAAGGCTGGCGGCTATCGCGGAAATGTACCCCAAGCGCCATACCGAAGAACTGCTCGGCGAGCTGATCGGCGCCGCCCTCGAAGAGCTGGAAGCCAGCTTTCCCTATATCAAGGGACAGCAGGTGGTTGCCACCGATGAAGAGGGCGACCCGCTCTACGAAGACGTCGGCCCTACCCCACGTTTCCTGACGCTGTCGCGACGCTATCTGCACGATATGTCGAGCAGTTCGGACGAGCAGAAACACTGACCCCACCCCGTTCTTCCCCTTGTAATCCGGGCCCTTCACGGGCCCGACCTACCTCCGCGCGCGGCAAAAGTTCCAAGTTTTTCAGGCTGACCATTCAGTCAGTTATTTTTTTAGGCAAATCGCCATCTCTTCTGAACTTTTGAAAAAAGCCTCCGGTCACAGCCAGTAAGCCATCACTTGGAACGGCCGTTTGAAAGGGCTTTTCGTGCTTTACCGCCGGGCCCCACACCGCTGACCAGTGACATGGATTTTGATGTTTTTCAGGAGTTACCCAATGGAGTTGAAGACGATGAAGACCAGCACTGCCAAATCCTCGTTTAACCATCTGCGCGGGCTCAAGTTGGCCGCGCTGGCAATCGGCACCAGCTTCGTTTTGGCTGGCTGCGCCGGCAACCCGCCGACCGAGCAGTACGCAGTTACCCAATCGGCGGTGAACAGCGCTGTCAGCGCCGGCGGCACCGAGTACGCAGCCGTAGAAATGAAGTCGGCCCAGGACAAGCTCAAGCAAGCCGAGATTGCCATGCACGACAAGAACTACGACGAAGCCCGTCGCCTGGCTGAACAAGCCGAGTGGGACGCTCGCGTCGCTGAGCGTAAAGCCCAGGCCGCCAAAGCCGAACAGGCTGTGAAGGACTCCCAGAAAGCTGTTCAGGAGCTGCGTCAGGAAGGCATGCGCCCGGCTGTTATCAAGCAGCAATAAGCCGCCGCCCCTGATTGCAATGCACCCGATATCGAATTGAAAGGACGACACGACTATGCGTAAACAATTGATGATCCCTGCCCTGCTGGCGATGAGCGTTGCCTTGGCGGCGTGCTCCACCCCGCCGAACGCGAACCTGGAAAATGCACGGACCAACTTCTCGGCCCTGCAAGCCAACCCGAATGCCACCAAGGTAGCGGCGCTGGAAACCAAGGACGCCCAGGACTGGCTGGACAAGGCTGACAAGGCCTACCGCGACAAGGAAGACCAGAAGAAAGTCGACCAACTGGCCTACCTGACCAACCAGCGCGTTGAAGTGGCGAAAGACACCATCGTGCTGCGCGAATCCGAAGCCAAGCTGAAAAACGCCGGCGACGAACGTGCTCGCGCCCTGCTGCAAGCCCGTGACGCGCAGATCAAGCAACTGCAGGACAGCCTGAATGCCAAGCAGACCGATCGCGGTACGCTGGTCACTTTCGGTGACGTGCTGTTTGCCACCAACAAGTCCGACCTGAAATCCAGCGGCCTGGTGAATATCACCAAGCTGGCGCAGTTCCTGCGCGACAACCCGGACCGCAAAGTGATCGTCGAAGGCTACACCGACAGCACCGGTTCCGACTCGTACAACCAGAGCCTGTCCGAGCGTCGTGCAGCTTCCGTGCAGCGTGCACTGGCTCAGCAAGGCGTGGACATCTCGCGCATCGTGACCCAGGGCTATGGCAAGGAATACCCGGTTGCCGATAACAGCAGCGTATCGGGCCGTGCCATGAACCGCCGCGTCGAAGTGACCATCTCCAACGACAACCAGCCAGTCAAACCACGTTCGTCCGTCGCTAACTGATGGCCTGATGCTGGATAAAAAAACCCACCTTACGGTGGGTTTTTTTATGGATTGCCAAACTGGATAGGACGGTGTGTGTCCTCGTCCGGCATCTTCATCTTCTGGTCCTGTTTCTGGTCCTGTGCGGTCCGCCGCTCAAGATCTACATGGCACCGGCTCATATTCAGCAGGTTGCGAAATGCCTGACTTTCAGGATTTGCCGGATGTACGGGAGGTACAGGATTTGCAATTATCGCCACTTTCTCGGCCCTGATCTGAGTAAGTTACACCGCTTTGTGTGGCGCCTTACGCGATATGGTTCCAAAAAATCTTGGCTCAGCATTATCGACCGGTCGTTGACCAAATCCCGCCCATGACGGGCGGGCTTTGCAGAGATGGCAATCAGCCGCCGACTTTGCTGGAACCCTGGTAGTCTGGCGACTGGATTTGGCCGCCGCCCTGTGAACCACCTTGACTGTCTTGTGAGCCCTGGCCATTTTGTGCACCTTCACCGCCCTGAGCACCTTGAGCTTTTTCTGCAAGCAGTTTCTTCAGTAGCTTCTCCAGCTCTTCAAGGCCACCCCCGCCCCCAGCTCCACCGCTTCCCTGGCTGCCCTGGGAACCTTGTGACTGTTGCTTGATTTTGTTTTGTACGTCCTGAATCTGCTGATCAAGGCTTTGCTGGGGACCTTGGCCGCCACCAATGCCTGACAAGCCCGTTGAACCCGATACACCGTTGATACCTGCCATAAATGCAAACTCCAGACTCATTAATTAAAAATGGACTGATCAGTCGCTCCGATCAGTCCATAGTCTGTGGCCGGTAAATAAAGATGGTTCCGGTCAGCAACGGGTCGCACATGCAGCAAGGGACTAATCGCCAGGTTCAATGGCGTTTTCCCACGGGGCGATGTGCCAGGTCACTGCTGCAGTTGCGGGGTTTCCTGGCCCAGGCAACGTACCGCCTGCTTCTTGTTATTAACCAGCACGCCACTCAAGCCTTTTTGCTCGGTGTCGAACATCACCAGCACGCCGTCGACGCACTGCGCCACCTGCGCGGCCGGGGTCAGCGAGATCTTGTAGTCTTCGCCGGGCACGGTCTTGAGCAGGGTGAAATCGCTGAGCAGCAGCGCATCTTCCGGCTTGGCGAAGTGCAGGTAGCCGTAGTACCACAGGCAGCCGACAGTACCGATGATGGTGCCGATGCCGGTGAGGATCAGCGGGATCATGTTGCGTTCTTCGCTCATTGCGGGCTCTCTGATGAATCAACTTTAGAATCGGGATAATTCGGGATTTCGCCCAGGCGACGCAGGCCGTTGAAGTGCTGCGGGTCATCCAGGTAACGCAGCATCACGGTTTGCCAGGTCTTGTCGGCAAAGGTCTGCACGTGGCCACCGCGCGTCAACTGCAACACCCGAGGTGGCGGCGCGGCCTGGTACAGGCGGATGCCGTTGGCCACCGGCACAATCGGGTCATCCAGGCTGTGGAACAGCAGCTTGGGCACACCGGTCAGTTGCGGCATGGCGCGGATCGCACTGTCGCCATCGGGCACCAGCCAGGACAACGGCACCTGAAACGGCCATGTTAACCAGGAGGTGCTCAGGGCGAATTGTCCTACGTCACGATAACTGGCGGGCACGCCGTCCAGCACCAGGGCCTTGAGCTGCGCCTGTCGTTCCGGGTGGGCCGCCAGGTAATGCACCGCCAGCGCGCCGCCGAGGCTTTGCCCGAGGACGATCAGCGGCTGGCCCCGGGTCTCGGGGGCCTGGTCGAGCCAGCTGAAGGCAGCATCCACGTCCTGATAGACCGCCGGCAACGACGGCTTGCCCTGCGACAGCCCATAACCGCGATAGTCCAGCAGCAGCACCTGGTAGCCCTGCTCCGGCAACCACCAACTGCCACCCAGGTGCCAGGCCAGGTTGCCGCCGTTACCGTGCAGGTGCAGCACTGTGCCCTTGAGCGGCACGCCGGGCTTGGCCGGCAGCCACCAGGCATGCAGCTTGACCCCGTCGGCGGTGGTGACTGTGACGTCGCGGTAGTCCAGGTGGGCTTTTTCCGGCGTGAACGGCAGGCCGGGCTCGGGATAGAACAGCAGTGAGCTGCAGCCGTTCAATGTGAGTAGCAGGCATAGAATGCCGAGGATTCTCATCCGTTGAAGCCTCGTGAGTAGTTAAACAACACATCTGAATAACGCCGAAACGCTGCAGGAGCCGGCTTGTCGGCGATGCAGGCAACTCGGTCTCCTGCAGCCATCGCCGGCAAGCCGCCAACTACAGCTAGATCGGTGTTAAAGGATATTCGAGTAATCCGCCTCGATCCGGTCCAGGCTCAAGTGGTTGAGGAAGTTGGAGAAGCACATCCACGCCGCCAGCGCATTCATGTCGCGAAACTGCTCGGGCAGGTACTTGGGCGGTACCACCAGTCCCTCGTCCACCAGCTGGCGCAGGGTGCGCATGTCTTCCAGCGTAGTCTTGCCGCAGAACAGCAGCGGCACTTGTTCCAGCTTGCCCTTGCGCACGGCCAGCTGGATGTAGTTGTAGACCATGATAAAGCCTTTCAGGTAGGACAAGTCCTTGGTGAAAGGCAGACCGGTCGGAACCGAGCCACGGAATACGCGACTGGCGTTGCCGTAGCTTTCGGCCATCTCAAAACCCTGCTCGCGGAAGAACTCGAACACCTGCAGGAAGTCGGCGCCCTCTTCCACCATGTGGATGGCGCGGGTGCGATTGGTGAGCTTGCGCAGGCGGCTCGGGTAGGAGGCGAAGGTGATGATCTCCATCAATATCGCCAGGCCTTCCTGGGTCACGGTGGACGACGGCGGGCCCTTGGACAGAAAGGTGCAGATTGGCTGGTTCTGGCCATTGAGCGTGGTGCCGACGTGCACCAGGCCTTCATGCACTTCCAGCGCACGCACGTCGCGCTCGTTGAACATCGCGTCAGCGCGGATCTTGATGTAGTCGGCGCCCGCCGCTGCATCGGCGACGATACCGTCGGACTCGAACACGCGGATGGTCTCTTCGGCCTCGCCAAACACCCGGTTCAGGCGGGTTTGCAGCAGCGCCACGGCGTCCTTGGCGGTGAGGGTCTTGGCTTCGTCCTTGAGGTCGCCACGCCCGTCGATGTTGTTCAGGTAGTCGGAGAGCATCAGGCCCAGGTCCGCCAGGGTCGGGTCGCCGGCGTGAAAGGCATCGGAGGCGGCGCCGTACAGCTCCTGGGAGATCAGGCCGAAGTCCTCGGTGCCACGGGCCTCGAGCATGCGCACCACCATGCGGTACTCCTTGCACATGCGGCGCATGATCTGCCCCACCGGGCTGAACTGGCCGAGGCGGCGCGTGATGTCACGCTCAATGTTCTGGAACTCCAGCTTCACTGCGCTGGAATCGAATGACAGCGGCCGGTTGAGGTAATAGTCGCGGTCCACGGCGGGCAGTTCCTTGCCCTTGGCCTTGAGAAATCCCTGGCGAATGTTTTCGTCCCATTTCACCGCGTCGAGGACGCGAATCGGTGTTTGCGCCAGCACAATGCGATCAGACAAGGTGCGTATCGTCTGCTGGTAATCGTCCACCGCTACTTCCTCTTTAAACGTTATTTGCCCGCGCGCTGGTAGCGCACGGCTTCAACGAACACATCGGCATTGGCCGGGTCATCCAGGTAGGCAAACACCTGGTCCATCGGGCTGTCCACCCGCACGCCGGCACCTTCGACGGTCTCCACGGTGCTGCCGTGCAAGGCGCGCTGGCCGATCGCCTGATGGATCTGCTCGAGGTCGAGGTTGTAGACCACCAATTCGTGTTTTTCATCGAACTCGAATCCCGCGAGGATGTAATTGCCACCCAGCTTGGCCGGCAACCGCGCCGACAGGTACCAGCGACTGCCATGCCGCGACACTGTAAACAGGTACTCATCGCGCTGGCCAGGCTTGGCTGTAGGGTAGCTCACGGCTTTATAACGGTGCTCGCCGGCGCGGGTGATGTGCAGGTTGAGCGGTTCGCCCCAGGCATTCTTGCTCGTCCATTGGCCGAGCAGTTCCTCCGGCGCGGCTTCCCGGGCCGGCAGCGGGTCCTTGAAAGTCACCAGGCAACCGCTGAGCAACAGGAACGACAGAGCGATGACCGCGACACGCCAGGCTTTCATTGCATACTCCATAAAGTGTGGGAGCTGGCGTGCCTGCGATACAGGCCCCGCGGTGCTTCAGATAAACCGCGGTGAGGCTATCGCAGCGGTGCGACGATTCGACAAGCCAGCGCCCACATGAGGCTAGACCGAGGCCAGGACCAAATGCATGTAGCGCTTGAGAATCTCAAGCATCTCGTCAGCGGTCAGAGGCTCTGCGCCGCCCAGCAGGCCCTGATATTCCATCCGACTGATTATCGCCGTCAACACTTTGGCATCCTGTTGCGGCTCGCGGGAGCCCAATACCTGGAAAAACTGCCCCGTGCCCTGCAACAGGATCTGCTGGTGGGAGCGCACCAGCTCCGCCAGGCGCGGGTTGAGCAAGGCTTCCTGGCGAAAGGCCTGCTCGGCCATCAGGTGTTCACGGCGATTGCTGAGTTGGCGCATGACGTAGTCGGCAGTCAGTCGCGCAATGTCATCGGCCAGCTGTGAGCGCGACGCCGGGCTGCCATCGCCATAGGCGACCATCTCACGCAGCAGGCCTTCGTTGCGCACCCACAACTTGCCCATGAAGGCAGCGCTGCGCTCCACGTATTGGGCGAAGGTATCGGTGAGCAGGTCATCGATATCCTTGAAGTAGTAGGTGGTTGCCGACAACGGCACCCCCGCCTCCGCCGCCACCGCCCGGTGGCGCACGGCCCGCACGCCGTCGCGCACCACAATGCGCATGGCCGCATCGAGAATGTCTTGCCTGCGTTGCTCGCTGCCCCGACGGCTGGCCTTGCGGCCCTGGTACTGGACGCTTTCAGCCACGGCAGCGGCAATGCCGGCGGCGCCTTCTTGAGCGGTTACGCGGTTCACGACTGATCTTCCTTATTAGAGTGACGCGGAGCGTCACGGTGTGCATTCCCACGCAGGGCACGGGAACGATCCCCTGGCGCTGTTTGCTTGACGCTTGTTAATGCCGCATAAAAAAGCCGCCTTATAAAAGGCGGCTTCGGATTTCGCTACGCTTACGCTTGTGGCCGCATGTGCGGGAACAAGATCACGTCGCGGATCGACGGCGAGTTGGTCAACAACATCACCAGGCGGTCGATGCCGATCCCTTCGCCCGCGGTCGGCGGCATGCCATATTCCAGGGCGCGCACGAAGTCAGCGTCGTAGTGCATGGCTTCGTCATCGCCGGCGTCCTTGTCGGCCACCTGGGCCATGAAGCGCTCGGCCTGGTCTTCCGCGTCGTTAAGCTCGGAGTA
>Ga0247742_10000883_pt1 | contig 22446 bp, 33 predicted proteins | sample UWRJL208509C2_FD_180944 | JGI IMG/M metagenome (GOLD analysis project Ga0247742, IMG submission 180944) | Plant litter microbial communities from Arlington Agricultural Research Station in Wisconsin, United States - UWRJ-L208-509C-2 | ecosystem: Environmental > Terrestrial > Plant litter >... | reverse complement strand
TGCCAACCGACGGCCTCTCGTCCCCGCCAACGCAGCTTTCTCGTCCTCAGACCTGCCATATGCTTCGCCTAGATATGCACCCCAACCACAAACATCATGTCATGTTGTATGACCCCACCAGAGCTCGACGGCGGATGTAGCAAGAGAGCAAACGAGGTATGCCGCTCAGTGGGTTTGGAAAGGTCGGAGGATGACGAGTGTTCTGCAGAGGGGCTAGTGGAGAGGGACGATGTACCGGAGCGTGGCCTCGAGACGTGGTGAAGTGTTGAAACCTAGCTACGTACAAGCCTTGTGCTACTCGTCTGCGCCTGCTTATGTGAGATGCCTCGGACCGCCGGGCCTACTACTCCATCTGCCCCCCTCCCATATGGCGGCGTCCTCGTCGCCTGCTTGCCACTCGATCTCCCACCGATCCTGCATTTTCCTCGTCCTCTTCGTCGTCCACATTCTCATCATAGAAAAACCTCTCCACTTCTGCTCCTTCAATCTGCCCATCTGCCTCATTGTCCTCCAACTCGGAATTCAGATCTCGACTCGGAGCGTTGCCTTCTGACATTCCTTCATTATGCATTCGACCTATAACCTCCGATTGTTGTCTGAATAGGTCTGTACCTTCCCTTGGAATGAAAAGTCGTAGCCTTCGAGCACTAAATTCCCCAGGTAACGCTGTGCCTTCTGTGGTTTCCAGTCGATATGAATTCAGCAACCGTTCGACGATGCGGCGTGGAGTAGACCACATTGGTGTCAGCTTGCGGTCGTTGCTGACAGTGTAGGCCAAGTCACTCCGATATACCTGTACTAAATCCCCCTTCTTGAATTCTACCACTCCATCGCGTGATTTGAGTACTTTTCGGTCAAAAGCTGTCTTTCGCTGGATTGCATGTCGAACCGCCTCGTCATAGCCATCCAGTCTTTGTTGCGCCACATAAGCCACGTGAATGTCAGCATCTTTTGGAACCAAAAGTGAGCTGCTTGCTTCAAGAGACGTTGGAGCCGTGTTAACGACACGACCAAGGAGTAGTTCCTTTGGCGAGAATTTCAGTGCGGGTAAGATTCGCCAATTGAGGGTCTTGATAGCCTTTGCGAAGTGATCTGGCCATGCTTTAGGGAGTGTTTCCCAAGTTGCTGATTGCCAACCATCTTCGCCAATCTCAGGAGCACAGAGTCTAGCGAGAATGTACAAAAGTAACTTGTTCGTACCTTCCACCAACCCGTTGACCCACGGCGAATAAGCTGATACCACATGTCGCTTGGTACCCAGACTTGAGCAGAATTCGGTAACCTCAGCATTGTCGAAGTGCTTCCCACCATCCGACATGAAGGTCTCGGGTGGCATGAAATTGAAGAAGATGTCGTTGAGCGACTTCACTGTTGTTTTGGCTGAACCGTGTGTTTTGAACATGTATCCCCAGACGTGTTGTGAGAAGGTGTCGAGATAAAGTCCAATCGTGTGGTAGCCTCCTTTCCCAGTCGGCATTGACAAGTAATCCCCTACGAGTAGCTCAAAGGGGTGTCGCCGAGTGATTGGTTGTAGAAGTGAATGGAGGTGAGTTCCACCAAAACCTTTACACCGTGCACAGTCCATGATCGCCTTGACAATGGATTCATCTAGTTTTGGGCTGTGATATTTGTCGAGCATATCCATTTTGATTCCATCTCGATGTCTGTGCCCTCCATTATCATGTTCTATCCTTGCCAACTTTACCGCCTCTTCCTTTGTGATGCATTCTCGACGCGCTCTAGCTCTTGCAGCTGTGCCACCACCGATAAACCAGAGTTTCCCTTCTGCTATAGAGTAGCCCGCCTTGCGATGCTGAGCGCGCTGCTTATCACAGACTGATGTTCCGTGCTGGACGCCAACTATTGCGTCAAGTACCTCAAGGTAGAGTGGTTCCTTTTTGAATCGTTCCTGAAGGATTGTCATCTCGTCCGAGAGTGAGATGTTGTACAAATCGTACACAGTACCGGATGTTGACTCCCATTCCGGCTCTACTGACCATTCACTGCCATCGCCTCCTTCCTTTTCGCTGCCTTCATATTGCCGGCTGACACCATCTGCAATGTTGATTACCCCTGGAATATGACGGACACCAACAATGTTATGCGCCAAAACACTTTCCCGCCACCGTGCATGTGTCGCTGTAAGCTTGTCGCTGAGTAAGGTGTCACGAAGTGCCTGGCAGTCAGTTTCCAACTCGACTGGGTAACCATATACGATGTCTGAGAATTTGTCCAGGCTATACTTCAATCCTGCAAACTCCAATAAGAACGGCTTGTATCTCTCTTCCGATGTGGAGGTTCGTTTGGATGCAAATGCTATCGGATGAAGGCGGCTAACTACCTTTCCTCCAGGGAGCGTTGTTTTGATGCGTTGAGATAGGACACCCGCAAAGGCATCCTTACTTGCATCTGTTGTTACGATGAAGCTAGTTCCGTCATACTGTGGCGCTGATAAGACAGGCTCTGCGACTAGCCGGCTCTTCAAGTCTATGAATGTTTTCGTATGCTCTGGTTTCCAATGCGGAGCGAGTTTGTGAGACCTCATGAGTCGTTGATATGCTTGCTTCTTTGTACCCGCTGGAATATCGACTGCTCGAAGAAGATCACGCAAGGGTTTCTCAAGCTGGGCATAGCCTTTGATGAGATCGCGGAAGTATGCTGTCAGTCCCAAGAACCCTTCGAGGTGTGAAGCGTCCTCCGGAATCTTCCAGTCAACTACTGCTGTGAGCTTCGATGGGTCTGGACTGACACCATTTGGGCCCACTAATCCACCAGCGAAGACCGCTTCAGTCATGAATGCCTTGAATTTGCTGGGAGAGAGCGATAAATTCTCTCTCCGCACACGGGCCAAGATTGATAGCATCTTTTCAAGCCCTTCTTCAAATGAATCCGCTGCGGATCCACCGTCATCGACAAAGAGTTTGCAGGTGTTGTTGGTAATCAGGTTGTGCATGCGTGTTGCTGTTACATGTCCAAATTCTGATGGCCCTCCTGTGACGCCAAAAGGCATGCGTTTGTACGCAAAATATCCCCGACCTTCAACAAAGAATGTTATGTAGGGGCGAGATTCTGGATGGACCGTGATTCCGTAGAACCCTGCTGCAAAGTCAAAGGTGTGGATATATCTGTGGCCTGACAGTCGAAGCTGTTTTGCATGAATGTCGCCTTGCGGAACCGGTGCGATTTGGGTGACCTTGTTAACTTCCGTAAAGTCCCAGCCTATACTGCCACTTTAATACAATACATAGTGTAATTACAATAGGGACCTAATGCAAAGTTTCTTGTCGGGAGAGAAAGTAGGTAGTGTATCTATAATGCAAAATGTTAATGCAATATGGGCCCAAGCAAGGTAGGGCAGTAATGCAATACTTATGTATATGCCGCCTCCCCGCCATCCCAACTAGTCGACTTGGCGCATCATGTATTATGGTGCGCTTTATGCTTCTCTTTGCCCTATTTGAGCTTTGGATTGAACAGGCCAGTTCGTGATTGATATTGGCTTGGTTTGTACACCATGGAAGCCAGCTGATTTGAATATTTGCCATCAATTCTTCCGTGGTTGATCCCACCACGCAGTAGTATATTGGTACTTAGTAGGTAGATAGTCAGCTAGTTAAATAGTCTCGGGTTTGATAGACATAATAACCCGAATACCATGGGGGGGTTGTCGACTCGTGCACTAGTAGGTCTATGCTCCAGCTGAGGCGCTCGTGTAATCGCAAGTAATGCAATACCCACTTAACTCCAGCGCCTCCGGGTCGTCAGGACTTGTATTGCATTACTACCTGATTTTCCGTGCGCTAGTATGGAATTTCTGCCTCATGTTTGAGACCTAGGGGCTTACGTGCGGTTCTTACACTATTCAGGGCACTTGTATTGCATTATCGTGAGTCCTGGGTAGATATCAATGCATTATATCCCTCCAGAGGGTAATGCAATACCTGTGGACCTATATATCTTCGTATAGATGCCTCATGTTCACGGTCTAGGCGCCCATGCGTCGTAGTATTGCATTAATGCCGCATTTTATGCCCTTCGACCTGAAGATGCTCGTATTGCATTATCGTGAGTCTTAGGCCGTTATTAATGCATTACACCCCTCCACCATGGGTGTTTAATATCTGACTCAGTAATGCATTCTCCGTTGCACATTTCTGGATTAACTTTATGTTTTTGTGCTATACATTATACACGTCAAGCAAATCATAACAAAATAGAGTAGACTACTACGCAGGATGATCAACTCGCCTTCGGCTTTGATGTCCTGGCTTGTGACGCACTTGACCGGTCAAACTCCCCCGGCTCTGCCAAGTCTGGATTTTCCACGATTTCCGTCATGCGCGTCATGTAAGCAGGGAGGTCTTTCCAAAGCTCAATACATTTGGCACGCAGACCCTTGAACATGGTTGCTTGACGTGCGGCATAAGCACAATGCCCTTCCCTCTGAGGGCCTGACATGCCTGTGACGTCCCATTTCTCAAGGCGACCTCTTCTCTCCCATTCCTCTGCCTGAAAGTTGAAAAAACATAGGATGCGGGACATCTCTGTGCTCAGAAGTTGAACCTCTTCGGTGAAGCGGTGGGCGCGAGCGCGTGACTTTGACCATTCAATACGAACACCTGTAATATACAAGTTAAGAGCTGGACTTAAGACTAAGTGAGAACTTACGATCTTGAAGGAAATCAGATTTGCCAGTGGTGGGACTGTTGGAAATTGTTCGCCAGATCCAGGAGATCGTCCGTTTACCCTCGGATTCGCCTTCTTTCCCTTCCGACAGGTCTCGAATATCGCTTGGCATTAGCGGGTGTAATTCTTCTTTCCAGCTGTATTCAAGAAGAAGCACACTCAACGATAACAGTGCTTCGTAAGCCACTGAATATTCCTCGGATGTTGCGTCGATCTTGGCCTGGACTCCATTTATTGCATTACGTGCACGTGTGTTGGCGCCTTGTCCTCGCACAAAGCGGTCCTTGAACTTGTAGAGATAGGCGCGCACCTGTAAATGACTACGGAGCATATCCAACGCTTCGTATGCCTGTGCAATACGAAGTCGCCACTCGATTGTCTGCAGCTGCTTCGGAACATCGCCAAGGTTCTTGATCTGTGATGGTAACCACAATGGTGTGTTTTGTGGCTGAAGCGGAATGTGCTGGTTGGATTCTGTCACCGAGGAGGCACGCAATCGCTCCACACATGGGCAATAAAGCCTCTGGTAATTGGACCACGCATCAATTTTACGTTTGAGAGCATTGCTGCGAAGTTGCAGCTTGGTCTTCTGACGATCTTGGGCATGTTCCCATAGCTTCCCAGCCTCTGACTTCAAGGAACGCCTGATTTCATGAGAGGATTATCATATCGAGGAAAAGAGAAAACATACTGTTCTGCTTCGAGGTCCACGCCTAACGCGATTAGCACACTTGGTGAGACCTTGTCATCCAATGCGAAGTCACGTCCCTCGACGAGTTCTTGTGCCTCCTCCTCGGCAAGTTGTCTCCGAACAGCTGCTTGTGTTGGCCCTGATCACTATCAGACAAGTCGTGAACGATAGTATACCAAGCTACGTACCATCAAACACAGCCTCGAATGGGTTCGGTTGCGATGAATCTTGTTCCCATTCTTGGACTTGGTTGGTCCACAAAGTAAGTAGATCCTCAGGGATTGTTGAACTTAATTCGTTGTGCTCAATAACATGCTCGGCCATATCGAGGGCAGCTGCTTCCATTTTGCGCTTCTCTGTCGTCCCTAAATCTAATGCATTACTCCAGGGTAATGCAAAAGAAACACGCGACTCACCCATGGAGATGACCTTGCGCCAATTATGGTCGCCAAAATGGTAATCAAGAGTATCTCGTCTGGATCCGGGTCCCATCTCCCGTGTACTTGCTGCAAGGGGATTCACGTCATTCCATCCTCGCTCTGGTGCTTCTCCATCAGTGCGCCCAACCCCGTGCGTATAGTTGAAGGAGTACTGTGTTCGACACGAAGCGATATGGGCAGGGAGATGGAACTTTGGAACTAGAAAACGAACATGACGCACACCATCAAACAAGAAAAACTCGTGGTCCAGGGCAAACATCCGCTCCTGGAGGTGAATTGACCACTGACACGCAATGTCGTAGGACACGACATAACTCTTGAGTTTTGAAGTACTGATGCTCTTATAAAATAAGTAGTCCATGTTGCAGTATCTGGGGACTATTGTCAGCACATCACACATGTTCACGAAGATGATAGGATATATACCGTTCACCGACTTGGAGATCACCAACTGATGAAGGTAGCTTCATGTCATGACGTGCACACACTCCATTTGCGATACCAGAAGCAGCATGGCCACGATTAGGTTTGGCGTCGGATAGATTTACGGCGTCGTGACGAGAGCAATTGCTTTTCTAGATTGCTCTATCAGATATTGAAAGCCCTAGAGTTTAATATTACTGACCGGCTCAACGTCGTTCTTGTGAGAATTTATGTGTGCTTTGTATGCCGTTTCTTCAACAAAATAAGCCCAGCCCTTACTGAGGCCAGGGTCTGCTCTATGGCTAGAAACATTCTTTCTTTTTAGACGGAAGTTTGCGTCAAGCGCTACAAAGCGTGCATGAAGAAATCTTGAATCTAATTAGCAACAAAATCTTCAGATGAGATCTGCAGTACTTACTGCTTCTCTGGTTCTTCATTCTCCCACCCCGGCTCCATGTTCACTCCTGGATGAGGACATGCCGGACATTCAATCGCGCATTCACCTTCTCTCGTTGCAGCTGCTCCTCTGGGATCATGACCACGGCCAGCTCGCAACAGCATCTTCAGATGTCGCCATTGGTGCGACATTCGAAGAAATGCTAGATATCGATCCTAAAGAAATTGAGATATTATCCATATTTTAGAGATAAGCACATACATTCGGGGTGTTCAATCCTGTGTTATCGGTCAATCTGCTTTGGGAATGATAGAATTCAAAGGCTGAAACTTTCGACTCATACGAAAGTATCTCAAAAGCCTTTAGGGCATCAAAAGTGGCAGCCGACTGTGGGTTGACTACAGTTGCAGGGTAGAGGCGAGAGCGGAGTAGCTGAACTGTATGCCTTTGGTCGTCCTTACCACATCCACAGAAGTCAATCGCAACATTGTGCAATCCGTATGAATCGGTGATCCAAAATTCATTATTGCGACATGGGATTGGGTTGAGACATCTTTCCCCAATACAATGACCCAACTGTTTCCGGAGGCCCAGTTGTCGTAGAGAGGTCTTGTCAAAGAAATATCCGTTCCATTCCTGGTGACGTTGAGCAAAGTCTCCAAAACCAAACACAAGAACATACCCTAATTCGGTGTAAATAGAGAGTCGAATGTCTTGCGAGCAAACACTCCTTGCAAAACATTTCTCGATCTCCACAACTAACACACTCAAACTTGCCAACACCAATACCACACTCCATGCATTCGTCTGATGTCCAAGACTCTCGACCTTCCATTCGCTTCAATTCATGAAGAAACAAATCACACTCGGGTACCCATTGGCGCAGCGCCTCATCCTGTATTTCAGTCAGTTGTTTGCCCTCATTCAACTCTTGTCACTTACTCCCTTTGCGCGTACACGCTTGAACATATCAGGATCCGCATCGGTCTCATAGCGCTCGAGATACGCTGCATCAATCACCATCGAGTCGTCTTCTTCAATCCCACTGTTTCCAGCGTCACCAGGTGATGGTACCTGCAAGTTGGCGACTTCGTCATGTTGGCTACTGCCGCCTGAGGCGATTGGCATATTTTCAGGTTCTACGGTAAGTAGTGCGTTACCATCAGTCATCCATCTGTTTCCTACTGACGGTTTTCTTACCAGCTGAGTAATGCATTACAGTATCTGTGGTTCGGATTCCCGACACTGATGTTGAAACTCCACTAGCATGTGCGACATATTGAACATGCCTATGGTTTATGGTGTGTTGTTCTTCTGTGCTAGGCGCTACATGATATTCAAACTGCTTTTTTTTGTTCGTCTTGTTAGGCGTTTTCTTGGGTTTCTCTTTAGTTGCGGGAGGCATGAATGAAGGGCAGAGGAATAGTACGATTCGAGGGGACAGGTAATTTGAACGTGCCATCAAAAGAAGTGCATCCTTCTTTAACTTCAATTAGTGTTGTCTTACGTTCATCACTCAGGATTTCTTTCCCTCATGGGACGCGCAGAAAAGTATCGCACTGTTGAAGAGAAAAAGGAGGCTCAGCGGGCAAGGCAAGCTGCGTATGCCCAAACTGCTAAGTGTGTTTACAATGATCATGAGTGTTCGGCTATTGACACAACATAGAGCTAAAGCCCTGCGTAGTGCTCAGAACAGGCGAGCCTATGAACGTCGTGTAGGCCCAGAAAAGCCATCTCTTAGGCTCCCTATTGTTCCAAAATGGGTCCAAGAACTTGCCGCTCTTCCCCTCCCTAAATCCTCGCATCTCTTCTCAATCTATTTCCGAAGTAAGGACGAAATTTCCGAGGATAACGACCTCACGATCTGGGAACGCCTGCCTCCCTACCCATTCAAATGTGGTCTATTGCATTATGGGGTGGAGGACACATCAGATGCCCTCCATGGCCATCGTCATCGCCTCCAACTTGAGTTCGAGAATGAACGACTTGTGCAATACAAACAGTTGCCCACTGCCGCATTTATGGAGGGAGTCTTTCGGAATCTATTGGAGACGCTCGCCGATGCAAAGGAGCTCAAGACTGTCGTGAAACGGTTCAAGTCCTCAAAAATTGACTTTGTGATGGGGTCACATCTTCTTCAGTGGAAGGCTCGGAGGATTATTTCATTGGTAAAGGATTGGAAGGCCCTGAAGGCTGGGAACGACAGGTTTATCATTGAGTATACTGAGCAGTGGTAAATGTATAATAGCTCTTCTGCGTAGAAAGACCACAACACCCATCGTATTCCCTGACGGACATACTGTAGATGCAGATTTAGTTACTCTATCTTCGTCGTCACCATATTAAATAGTCGTGCACCTTTTTTTTGCGTTCCATAAGCCATAGATGCTCGTCTTTATCCATATTTATTCCTCGTGGGATTGGAAAGTTTGCAAACCAGACTACATAGGCCCTCTCGAGTGAATCTGCGGCGGCTTGTTGGCCTCGGCGAACACTCTTTTTGTGGTCTCTCGAAAGCGAACGGAGGACAATTAGCTCGTCATGGGTGAAGGCCATGTTTTTTTCTTACAAGTTTGAATTAGCTCTTACGACCATGAGCGAAAATCGGCCAGACTTACAAGTGCGATATGCAAGAGCGCAATATGCAAGGACGCGATGAGGTAGTGGCTTGACCCTGAATTGCCTAGAAGAGAATTATGGTACCGTTCATCAGCCACTGCCGCCATCTTGCCGAAAGTAAATGTCATGCTGAATTCTGCTGTAAAACCTATCCAGAATGAGTTGCACAAAGCCGGTGGCTCTCAGAATTTTTAAATCATATACTACGAAGTTACTCTTCCCATCTGCCAAGGCAAACAATATAATTTCAACGGCTATGACCAAGATCGACGAAATGGATGACCCAACAGCCAATCAGATCACGAATAAAAGACTACTTAATATCGCTTTAAAACACATATCTACTAAATAACTGGCGCATTATTGAATCTCTTGCCTTCAAAATTCTCCTGGAGAATTTAGTTGACATACGGAACAGTCCTATAATAACTTTTTGGTGTATCTATGGGCGAATGTCTTCGTTATAAGGGGTGCTTGGTTTGCGCCGGACTTGAAACACCGTTCCCTTATCATTCGCACTTGGACTGACCTGAGGTTTCGTTGTTCTGATTAAAAATTAAAGGTTCATGAATTAAGATGAAAATATCAATGTTCTCTAAGCTCTTAGTTCTCGTGTTTGGATTTGTAGAAGACAGTTGCGATATGTGGAACATCCGGTAAAGTAGATCTATGTGCGTTTTGCCTGCGTTTATGTTTTCTGATCTTTTGATCTAATCTCAAGGTACTTAATCCAGCCAATAGATGTCACTCTGGCCTCGACACCAAGTCTAAGACCTAATATCTACAAGATTAACACAATACGAGAGCTCTCGGAGCCCATCCACTCGATAGGTTCTTGAGAGCGGCGGGGGTGGCCCTCCGTATGGAAAGTATGTCAGATCCGAGCGACATGGAAACCCTGAGTAATGGTGATACCTGTTGAGCGCCAGCATCGCCGCTTAGCGAATTCCCGACGCACACCGCTAGGCACTAATCAACAGGTGTGGTGGTCTGCATTAAGTACATTAGGCGGGAATTCGAACCAAATCGGACTAAGCGGCGGTGCTACTATCCAAATTCACAATCTTGCGTGCCAAGGCAAAGGGAGAGAGAACGCAATGTATTCAGAGTGATTCACATATGACAGACAATCTAGATAGCGACCAAAAATACTACGCAAATGAAACAAGATTACCTCATCTCAACAACGCGAACACATCCATTGACCAAGGCGCTGTTGTATGCTGCCCGCGCCTGGTTCTGGGTGGCATATCCAGCCACTGTGCCGCCTGGGATGCCTTGGCAATAGGGAGTGGCATTGCCCCTAGGCAAAGATTAGAATAGTTGAAACGACGCACAGAAATTAAAGACATACCAGGGGGAGAAAACTCCTGTACGCGTCCCTATAGTCACCGCGTAAAATGGTCCTGGAGGACCTGGCGAAAAAGTTTCGATGGGGTAAAAGGGCGCAGCAAAGTGCCAGTTGCCTCGAACAAGATGGGCGTGGGAGGGAACGCCTGCGTCAGTACTGGTACCACCATTTGTATTGATAGCAGCGGCAATAGCTGTTACTCCTGGGTTTGCAACCGGGGGGGCAAGAGCCGGGCAACCAGGTACCATAGCTGGAGCGACAGGAAGAGCGCTGGGGACCGCAACAGCAACAGGAGACGTGGCACCAATGCTCAAATTGCCGGACACAGTTGGAGTGGTAGGGGCACGGACACGGGCAGCGTGTGAAGTGGAGGTGGCAGCATTAGCTTTGGACTTAACGGAGACGCTGATAGAGGTACCAGCAACGGTGCCATGGTGAGGGGCTGCGGAGCTGGAGGGGCCTGCAGTGTTTGCAGTGTTGGTGAATTTGGTGGGATTGGTAGGGTCGGCGAGGACGACGACAATGTCATCATCAGAGTCGAAGTCAGTGGGGGAAGAAGGGGCTAGAAAGGTAGAGGTTAGACGGGTATATCAGGACACAGATTTGTCAACTGACCATCGTCATCAAGGATGAATCGCATATGTTCCCGAAGAGCTGGTGCTGGTATGTCTAGATGGAAATAACGGGGTCAGTGACGTCGGTAACATGATCGGTATCAATATACTTACTAAACATATCTTCAAGAACTCTCATAAGATCTGACACTGTCAAAGGTCGAGACGAGTTAGACGGCAGCTCCCCTTTCCCAGGAATGGACTTGTTGGTCATATTGAAAGACTGAGTCAACGATGAGATGGAGTTTAAGGCGAGACGAAGGTGACTTCAGGGTCGGTCTTTTATATCGATACAGAGTGGCTTGAACGTACGATTTTAATTGGCTAAGAGGAACTGTATAGTAGATGTGCTTCTTCAAACCTTATTTAAATTTGGCTTAGTGAAACCCCGATCCCTGCACAAGTGGCACCACTTTTACACTTTACTCCCTAAAAGGTAAAAAAATCCCTGTCGTAATTGTCCACGCTGACGGAGGTTATTTCCTTAGATGGCTCCACGTACGCGCGGCCCAAAGGGTTGGACGACATCCCAGCAGTTTGACTTGCTGATGACTTTCTTTAGCGAATATGAGAACGTCAGTTCTGGATCGTCAAACTATGGTAACTTCTGGGCCAAAGTCACCCGGCTCTGGTTCCAAGAATACCCCGAGCTCGAAGTGCTTTTTCCTGGCCGAGAAGAGTCCTCGTTGACCGAAGAGGAAGCGGCTCAAGTTGGCACAGCCATCAATGCAACAACGGAGGTGCATCTAATTTTGCATTACTTGACCATTTCTAATTTCTGTTTTAGAGAATTAAGCGCTGGTACCGATGGCGAGTCAATGCCTCGGCCCACACTGGCCGCCGTGCAAGTAAGCAGAATAACCTGCTCGATGAACTTGTCGCCGTCCCGAATCGACAGCTCCAGCCAGTGGAAATGTATTCCAAGTTGTACTACGAGACCAAAGTCCAACCGTTGGTAGAGAACGAAATGAAGGTCACTGGAGTTTTGAGCAAAGGTGATAGATTGTCGCTGATCAAGCGTCTAACACGCGAGACATATGAGGGCGAGTCAGATGATGTAAAGGCAGAGATTGCGCGTCAGATTGAGGAGCACGCAACTCCTGAAGCAGAACACCAGCTGCCTTCTGGAACCGACAGGACTCCAGCTGAGTACCAACGGTATGTGTATCAAGATCTTTCAGCAATTCAATTGACGTGAAGACCATATTGATAGGGCGATCGAGAAATGCCCAGACATGTTGGGTCAGGTTTTCAGCAAGATGAACCGAGAGACTGGATGGTCGTTCGTCACTTTGATGGGTGGGCCTCACCCTGAAAGTGGTGGAAAAATTGTCGTCGCTAGGTGAATATTTGTGAATCACCTCCCCACATCATTACTAACATGCCGTCCTCAGCTTTCACGAAGGAGCAACAAAACTCGGTCGCAACTTTCCTGAGAGCTACCCCGACTTCGACGAGAAATGTTTGAAACCATTCACGCAGTATCTTGAGAATGTGTACAGTATGTCCCATGATCTTATTTGTGTTTATGAGAAGCTGACTCGTAGCAGGTCCCTCAGTCCGTGAAGAGCGATCTCTGTGGACGCCAAAGGTCGAGAAAAGCATTCTTTCTGCCGAAGCCCATGACTCTATGGCCCTCTCAGGTATGAATTCCGCGGAGGCGTCCACACCGCCTCAGAGATTCAATGGTATGTTTTTCGTTGACCCCAATCACGATCCTTACTCAATATATCAGCAGTGCAACTTGAAACCACTGCGCTTGGATCTCACACTGCGGGCAAATACCCGGTGATGCCCGGCTCAGACACTGAAAATATGCAGGAACTATTACAAACCGAATTACCGGATTAGCAATAGATTATATGTAAATAGTATTTATAATATGTGCACACTATTATCTATCTCAAATTCGGGAAAAGATTGGAGCAAAATATAAGATTTGTTCAGTGCCGTAGCCCCGATCGGACAAGTGATCATATATGGAAAAGATTTTGTATTATATTTGCCTCGATGTCCAGATCAGACCGTGAAGATCTTTACAATTGGTCCTGTGATTATCTACCAAATTTATCTAACCAAATTCCCGAGGAAAAGACCGGGAAAATGTTCGGAGGCCGATCCCAATATTATCCCGGGATCGAGTATAAATGTCGAACGTCACGTGTAGCGGGCGCGCCGTGTCGAGCCGCGACTCCCACGCACCGACACTGATGGGCCGCATCCTTTTCCGGCATTGTACCCGCCACACCACCACACCCACCACTACTCTCTCGCCAATCGACACAAAGATGCTAGACACATTTTACGTCTCGTTCTTGGATTCCATAGGCTATGTAGTGGCGATCTTGTTTATAATCGGTACGTTTTCTTCATGTCACCTTGTTGCGCGGGCGCTAATGACCTCGCAGTCCCTTTTCTTCGCAACGTCGACAACCACGATACAGATGCGCCGGGTGAGTACCAATTTAATACCATTTTATCTTCTTTTGCGAGCACACTCGATATACTTGTGACAGCCCCTCCTGGACCTTCGCCGACCGCTGGCAATCGCGACGCCCACTACCACTACCATTACAACGACCGCCGCCGCATCTACTACCAAAATATAAACTCAAACAACAGCCAGAGTACAACCTACTCGAACTCCTTCAATGATAATAGCACGAAGGTGTATAAGGGGCAAAGGTATGTAGGCGATGTAAACTCTGACTCCGTAACCAGCTCTAACGGCTTTCCTTTCCTCATCATCTCATTTTGACCTCTACGTTCAAATTGGCCAATGTTCCATGTGAAAATAAAAATATTTAAACTTCCACGTACTTGTGGCATAAATGAAACCATTCAATTTGAATCTTGGCTCGATGACCTATGTGATATCAACCATGCGTTAAACAAATGAAGCTCAGACTCGTCTGATTCGGATGGCGAATGAACTGGATTTTGGATTTTCTTGTTAGGATCTGAGCGCAATGTACCATACATATTTTGAGCGCAGTGTAAGGACGCGAAGGTCTCTTAGGTGCCTATCAATTTGCCATATACGACAAATACCGGGTTTAGACAGCAGAATGACGTCAGTGATCCGCGCTGCGCGCGGCATGTCCGCCCAGTGGCTCTATTGTTACAAACAAAGTCGCAATTGCCAAAGAAATCTGCCGCAGCGCCCGAAAGAAGTAACAATCACCATGTTTATCCACTCGAAGATGCAACAAAGATGTGTTTGTCTCATGAGATGGTCCCCTTTGCTACTGTAAAGGTAAAGGATGGCTTTGGACCCATCCTAGTTTGTTCCTGTCCGTTCCTCTTATAAGGCGGCCTTACCTCTCCAGCAATTTTCTCCATTCCTTCTCCCCACATCGCACCATTCTCACCGTTTTCAGGTCTCACTGCCGATACCACGCTCCCATGAATCAAGTCGAAGTTAATGTTGCTGCTGCAGACTCTCAGAACCCTCCTGGCTTGAGAGGCCTGCTTGCAGACCGTGTGATTGGTTTGCAGATTGATGTCAGAGTACGTGTTTTCCGATGCATCCCGCTACCTCATCCCAACTTTGCATGCATATCCAGAAAATACAAAGCCGACTTGCGAAGCCAGACGTCAGCTTAGTAGAACAGAATCGGGCGCTGTGCCACAGGATCGAAGGTGCGAAATAATGGGCACAATTGAACTTCAGTATCCATCCAGTGCTCATATGCAGCTCGTAGAGCTTGAAGGGCGCGTCGAGGCCATGTCGAAAATAGTGGCAGCGAATCAAGGAATGATTGTAAGTCGCCCTCGTTCAATTCACTTTCGCAATACCTTACTGATCATTTGCCTCTAGCGTCGCCACGATGCGATGTTAGGCACAGTTAGAACACTTATCTACAAATTCGTCAAAAGTGAGTTCCAGTTTTCGCCTCTGGGGTATACTTACACAGAATGCGACCCTAGTGTTTTACCAGCAACAAAGCCGAGCCGTTTCGACATACAAGGCACTTTGGGCTTTCATAGAGGTATACATCTTCAACGCGTCCAGATGACTGTTATTAACCCATCTTTTAGTACCCAAGCGTTTTGAACCTGAGTGAGTATTATTTTTTTCATATGCCACACTGTCGAACATGTATCTTCAGCTAGGCTAGCCACTGACCTACATCAGGCCGATGCCGACCTCACGAGTTGGTTACCATTCTTGAATTTTGACCCATAACTGAAACAATTCGCATAGGCATTGAGCGCGACGCCGAGTTGGCTCAGGAAGGCGTCACCGACCTCTTCACTGCGTACCCTCAGTGATATCCAACATTACGAAAATCGGCCTCAGTTATTTCTATGCGCGTAATTTCAGAAAATCCGTAATAATCGTGTATAAATTTCACCCACAAAGTAGTCCATACATTCACGAAGCAAATTATCTATTATTCATACCGACTTCTCAACAAGCAACCCAGATCTTCCCTTTTTCCTCGTCTTGTACGTTCTATCGTTGATATAGACGGGTAAGCCCGCCGAGCCTAGTGCATCCAATATCTTTGCGGAGTCCTGTGGATGCCTAGGTGGGTCCTCAACAGTACGACACCAGACCGAGGTGCAATCGTTCCAGGTGCCGTCTGTCTGCATCATATATATCCTGGCTTCGTCTTTACTCTGATCGCGGTGAATGTGAACTTCACCTGGCTCTATGTCGTTGATGACTACTGACATGGGGCCATCGAAGTCTGAAATGGTCCACCTCAAGCTCTTCCCTGCTGAGTTCGTTGTTCGACGATAGACGGCTAAATGCTGACCGCCTTGGGTGATGATGGGGTCTGCTTCAGAGTCAAAGTTAGAATAGCAATGTCTGCCTCGGGCCACATCATTTCTTACCACCGGCCTGCACAATCCCGATTGGAGTAAAAAGACCCGGTATTGGAGTCAGAACCGGGCCACTGTATATCTGGGAAGCTGGAGATGTGACCGATCTTGACTCGAGGCTGCTTGGAGTTTGCATATTTGTAAGTGGTGTAGCCGCTGATTGAGAACGGGAGCTCCTTCCTGCCGTGAACAATTCTGGAGGCTGTATTGGTGCTTCTCGATGCCTACCCTCTGCTGTCCCAGATGCGAATGCGGTTGATACCGGTGAGGATGCACTGAATGATGTGCCCGGAACCATCCACACTGTTGGCGGCGTCGGAACTTGAGGTTGAGGCGCTGAGCCAATGAAACCGCTCCTAGTGGAGGTACCCCTAGTGGCCTTGCTCTGAACTGAAGGAAAGGACGCAGGCGTTCTGATAACCATGTAGTCAGTAGGGACTAGCGTGAATGGTGAATGAAAAATACCTTGGCCAAGCGCCAGGTGCATGGGCACTACACCAACATGAGGATAGATGAGCCAAAGATATCGAGTAGAAACATATAGACAGTCTCACGGAGTGCTGACAGCGCTGATCCCAGCGTCTCTGAAGATGGATGATTCGGCCCCAGCAGGTCCAGGCGTAGATGATGGCCGCGCTGCTGTTTCCTCATCCGAAGTTTCGCTGACGCTAACTGCTCTCTGGGACTCCGTGTGGGATGCAGTGCCACCCATTATACTTGCAGTGGAATTCGTTCTACCTGGACGCTCCGCCGTGGTTTCTTTTCCTTTTTCTACTGTGGCCCGTCGGCGAGGTGCCGCAGACTCCGCAACCGGATTGTTAGAGCGGGAGGCAGTTCGCGGACCAGATCCACTGCGAGAATAGCTTCTACCTTGACGCTTAGAGCGAGAGTCGGTTTCCGTCCGACGAGAACGGCTTCTCGAGCTTCTCGAAGTACTGAGGTACCTGATTAGAAACGGTAAGAATAATGTACGATGAACCTACATGCTATGGCTATGAGCGCCTCCCTGCAGTTTCGAATGCTTGTCGACCTCTGCTATTTCGGTGCTTCTGCGAAATCCATCAGTCCCGTTCCTCAAACAGAGTCGTTGAATGCCTACAGTCTAGAGGCATTTGGTGCAGCTCCGAACAACCCCCGCCGTGAAGTAGCCGTTTGGGCAGGAATAATTGGCCTTCCAGGTAGCGGCATTGGTAGCGGCGTCGATAGTGGTGTACGAGATCTACTACGCGAACGGCTTCTCGAGCGTTGCGAAGCGCTGAGATACCCGATTAGAAACGAGAAGAATAACATACAATAACTTACATGCTATGGCTACGAGAGCCTCCTTGTGATTTCAGATGCTTGCTGACCTCTGTGGGTTCAATGCTTCTACAAAATCCCTCTATTCGTCAAGGTCGTTCGAATGGAAACACTAATTACCCACCGTCTAGAAGCGTCTGGCGCAGCTCCGAACAATCCCCGTCGAGGAGTATCTGTTCGGGCAGGAATAATTGGCCTGCCAGATATCGGCGTCGGTGGCAGCCTCGAGACACGTCTGATTTTTGGGGTGGCCGCTTCCTCATCACTAGCCTCGTCGTAGAGCATGTCTTGAATCTCTCTACGTCCTAAATCCATCGACAAGAGCTAACATGTTATCAGTTAATAGATCTATGTTTATAGGCCAGGAATTATACCTGATCTGCCAAACTCGTCAGCCCTTGTCTATCAGACTTTGGGAGGTCGATGACATCGAGAACGTTTGCACTTCGAAAGAACATAGAGTTAGATTGCGGGGGGTGAAGAGTTGGAGAGAGATTCAGGAGCAAGAAAGCTGGGGGGAGGTTCAGATCAGCCTCAAGTCGCTCCGCAGACAAGGTCCCAGTGCACCTTTTGGGGATTTTCGGAGACAGAAAGACTTATCGAAACGGACCTTCATGGCATTCGCTTTGACATTGCCTATTTTGGAAATGATGGGACTGGAAGAGACATCAGATTCCGATTATCAAGTGAATCACAAATCCAATACGTTAGGCGGTGAAGGAGGGATATTCTAGATCATTGTTTCGAGAATGCTCTGGCTGAGTCGAATAGCGCTAGGCATGGAGTAAACGTCAGGATATTAGGGTGCAAATATATTGCTACATTACTGCTTCGACTTCCCCTTATCCTCACCCTTGAACCTTCTTGGCCTCTCAATTGCTGGTGGTGCTGGAGCCATAGCCCGTTGGTGGCGGTGAAGTGTGGTCTCCGTGACCCATTGAGGGAACATTTGCTTTGTGGTTGCCAAGAAGAGCTGTCGGACTCGAGGATGAGAAATCTTTCTGGTGTCAAAATTCTTGTCCCAATAATCGTGCGAGATGTCAGTCCATTCATCTGCAGTAGAAAGTAGGAAGGCATGGAGAGTGTTGCAAGACAAGTCATGGTGGATGTGAAGGTGGCCAGGTAATATATTGAATAGTACGAGAGCATGCGGACTGGGACCATTCGACTCAGATAGCGTCCATACCGTCAGAACGTCAGTTCTATTTCTGACGGGGCGATACCTGATTGAAATCTTGTGAGAATTGACTGACTCTGCAGTGGCAGTCGGTCGATCCCTGAGCAAAACGGGGGCACTGTGAATGGTACAGCAGCGTCAGTGGAATTCAATACCCACTGGAAGAAAGGACAAACAAGGTTGCTGCATCAGCGATGGTCAATGGTATGGCCATCTTGCCGATTGTGAAACTAGGAGGGGCTTCCCTGTCCGAGAGGCTACCAGCATCCTCGGTGGTACCTCCTTCGTCATCAGCCAAGCTCCCTTCCTCGACCGGGGTGGATTCAGGAAGCGGGACCTCATCTTCCTTCGGGTCCACGCTTCGTTCACGTTCATCTGGGCGTTCAGGTGATCGATCCTTCATCTCGGATGCAGAGCTGTAGACAGCCATAGATTCCGAATCTGATGAATGACTGGCGCTAAGAGCAGAATTGCCCAAGCTGTTTTCTGAGTTTGGAGTTGAAGGTTGAGAAGGATTTGGACTGTACTCCCTCAGAGCTCCAGGGGCGCAAAATTCTGGCTCGTCGCTGTCATCAGATACACAGATATACTCCTCAGCGATGACCAGGGAAGCTAGCTTCCGCGAAAGTGATTCGTTAAGCCACTGTGGTCAATGTTGAGGGTGTTCTGTACAAACGGTAAGGTGGAGCTTACATCTAAGCCATCGACTTCTTCGATACAAAATGGCAGTGCTTTACGATCAGATTTTGGAAGCGGGACCGCTTTAAGTTTGGCTGCTTCGAAATTAAAGCCTTCAGCCATAGTGTGGTCACGGCAAACTGTAAGAATAGATCTCGACTCCCGATTATCAACTTCTAACACTCGGCCTCCAGCGGTCCGGGTTGAGCGGTCCTGCTACTGGTGCTCGGGGATCGTTTGCTGGAGAAATGATGAAACTGAGCTTCTCGGAATAGTTGAACGATTCTGGTCCTATGGCACACACAGAACGCGCCTAACTGAGCAAAACGACACAAGTATACGCCCGTGTTCAATTCTACTCGTAGATAGTTTTTGAGGCCCAGGGGTTCAAGATTTCTCGCTACGCTCGCAATTAACAGGAAATCATTGATGTCGCAGGTATAATTGTTCATTTTTCAAAGTAATATTACTTCGCTCGAAAGTGCCTAGGCGGAATGTGGAGGACGTAATGCGTAATATGTTGAGAAATAAAGGGCCATGGTTGTTACATTTTCCGTCTCTTGCGCAGTCGAGGAGCATCCTTCGAATTAGCGATCACCCGATACGGAGATCCCTGATGAGGCGCATTATCCGACGTCCTGTAGTCCTGAGTGATGGTACTGTCTGGCTTCATGCTAAGTGAACGCCCATACACCCTATCGGCCGCGGTCATGCCTTCGGGCACAGGTCGTCGAACTATAAGAAAGTAAGTAATGATAAGTGGACGAAGACGGCTTGCTTACCGGGTAATGGAGTAGGACGCTTCCGAACAGTAAACTCGATTTCAGGTGACCATCCAAGGCTAGCATCTGTGGTGCTCCCCCCCATAGCCTCTTCCACGAGTAGTTCAGATGCGTAGTCAAAGGTTGACTCAATCTGCTCTTTGAACATTTTGGAAGTGATGTGAGTGATCTCCTCACTGCCTGACTGTTCTTGAGCCTCCTCTTCATCGATGGCCGCTAGATAAAAAGCGGAGGCATGCACCTGTCGACGTAAATAACTCCTTTGGATATCAAAAATGCGCATAGGGTGTCCGTTACCCCGTAATATCTCAAACCATCGATGGTGCCACTCCAGAAGTTCCTTGGCGATTTTTCTCCCTTCGATGAAATCCAAATACTCGCGCGTTGAGATCCCCTCTATGGAATACGTTTTCGAGTAGAGAACATTGCAGAGTTCCATGATGTTACAAAGCGTCAGAAGGTCCACTGTACCCTTGAAAGTCGATGGATCTGGGCAATGTTGGTTGATCGGTAGGTTCAGATCTGCAATGCATAAGGTTGTCAGTTCCTCATGCAAGAGAAGGTTATGAACTCACCGCTTGGCTGACGCCCAACGTAGACCTTGTGGTAATAGGTGATGAGCCGTCGAAGTAACTCCCTTGATTCTGGCTCATGCTCGGTGTTCGCGACATAATTACGGGCAAGAAATGAATGCATGAGACCATAGCAGCTATCCCTGATGACGCTCGTGGAATAAAAATGTGCCCCATGACACACTGAAGACTCGAGAGTGAATACCAAATGCGGAGTGTTTGGGCGCATGTAGCTGAAGCCAGGCCTGTGTCAGTGCTGGATCTTTTGGTCGTCAATGAAACTTACAGTGTGGTGCCGGCTGTCAAGAGTATTGCCTCATACTCCCATCTATCGTCATTCACAGCCTCGACGTCAAAGCCATCCAGGAATGTACCTATGGCCGAAAAAGATGGGTACTTGGCTCCTTTCTTCGGCCTTGCGAGGATCCACCACTTACAACCGGATTTGACCACAACCATGGTGGCTAGACCATCAGGATCGATATGCCAGGGACTATGAGCTCCTGCGGTCGAAATAAGGGCCCATTGCACTGCAGCGCTTGGGAAGCGATCCGTTCGCTTGCAGAGCTTCAGGCCGTTCGTATGCCTCCAAGCCCAGAGATCGCTGGATAATGCGTCCGTTGGTCGAACTCCTCCCTCCATAGGAAGATCAAGAGCGTTGAGACTTTTTCCATCTCGCAATCCGTGGTTGAGAACTTCCTTGAGGGTGGCGCTACACAACCGGCTGTTCAGATTTCCATTCTTCACCTCAACGGAGAGGTCTTATAATAGCGATCAACACAATCCCCACCGCTTAAGATATTTAATGTTAGACTGACCGTTGACCGACAGCAACTGATCTTCTCGAGCAATTTCCAACAGCGCCTCTTCGTCAAATTTCACGGCTTGGTTGGGTGCGTGACTGATGACTATGTGTTGCTTAGAAAAGATAGCTTGTATCTCCTCCGGCCGTTTGCAGTCAAATTCTTCTTGGGTCATTACCTTTATGATCGACTGCTCTGGATCACTTATAAACAATGGCTTTTTCTCGTTCCCTGAGGTCTGGGCTCTTTCTTCTATAGTGTAGAAACGATCGACGTCTTTTTGGAACTGAGAAGGTATGAGAAATAAGTACACCTTTGAAGTTGGGACGCACCTACATGAAAGCGAGGCGTATAGCGAATGCTATCAAGGGGGCCGTGAAGTTCAACCACTCGATCTCCAGAAACCTTGTCACATTCAGATTAGGCCAGATCCCTGGATCTAGTAAAAATTGCCATTCACCTTCTCCAGATACCTATCGTCAAATCCAACGCTTTCTGGCGCCTTCTCCTGTCAAAACGCTCAATAAGATTATAAATACGCCTAAACAGAATAAGACCATACGTCCTCTAGATCACCGCTCAAATCAATCATATGTCGAATGATGACGATGTCGTCAAGGTCGTCTTCAGATTTGCTGCGAGACCTTTTCCGTGAGTCAGCAATGACACCCGCCTTCGTCCTGGAAACATCTGCATTTTTCTTATTCTTGCCTTTTCTACCTTTCTTGGGCCCGGCGACGGGCTCCGGTACGGGAGAAGGAGCTTCTGATAAAGGCGAAGATATATTAGAGGGAGACGGGCTTTTGGTTTTACCCGAAGCAGTGGGAGTCCCTTCCCTAGGAACCTGGTCGGCTATTTGAGAGGGTGTCGGTGGTGATAGAGATAAACCTTCATGAGCGTTCGTTCTCCCAAACTCTGGGTCCGGGAAAATGGCATTTTGAGGGGGTGGAGTCGGACGATCTGGTCTAGTAAGTCAAAATATCCGTAGAGATGGATGAAGAACTTACAATTCATGTTAAACCACTGGAGCTCATTCTTCCGAAGAGTTCCATAGTCTATAGATTCCAGGACGAGTAGCAGT
>Ga0247742_10000882_pt1 | contig 22459 bp, 29 predicted proteins | sample UWRJL208509C2_FD_180944 | JGI IMG/M metagenome (GOLD analysis project Ga0247742, IMG submission 180944) | Plant litter microbial communities from Arlington Agricultural Research Station in Wisconsin, United States - UWRJ-L208-509C-2 | ecosystem: Environmental > Terrestrial > Plant litter >... | reverse complement strand
TCTCCCAATGGGTTCCCTCAAATCTTACATTGAACAGCAAGTGACAGCCTTCTGCCACTGATAGTAAGAGGAGGCCTCTCGAACATAGTTTAGATATGCCATACGCCGCACACGATCCCTATAATAGAATACACGCACAGGTTGAAACCTGCAGTATATATGCTCATCCAGGTCGTCTATTCAACGTGTACCACCACACCCACAACTTACGCATCCCAGAGGCGCTGATCCCGATTCTCAGCCATTACTTCATCTATGACTCAAAACTGGCAGATGCCTCAGAATATGTTGGTCACCGGCGGGCACGTGAATTTTATTCATGGGGACCAAAATCAATACCATCGGCGGACAGGAAACGCCGAGTTCGATGCAGGTTCGCTACTCACAATCGTGTCTCCGTCGAAAGCTCGGGCTCACATCCTCTAAGCACTCGACAGACTCTACTCAAAATGTGCACCGCCAGCATTTCACGACTCCTCGGAACGTGCGAGGAAAGTTAGGCAACAATACGAAACAATCAAACTTGTCTGCTCTGTTCCCAAAGCCGTTGCTTCTACCTCTGGGCCATTACCGCAAATTATATTCCCGGAGGCAGGATGGGAAATATTTAAGAGTCTTCAGGGCGATGTGGACTCATGGCTCTACGGAGACGAGAATGCTTTTGGATACTCACCGGAGCCCACAAACTACGATCGTTCCCAAGCGCAAGCGCCAATCATGTGGGCCCACGGCGAATTCGACAGTCCCACCGCCTCACTACTCGCACAAACTATTTCGGATAGGATGAACGAGCGTGGACAGTTAGCTGCGTCGTTATTCTTCTCGAAGCACACAACACCTTCCACTTTCGAGTCATCGACCATTCCAGGGAGAGCAAGCATCATTCCGACGATTGCATACAAACTGGCCCAGACCATCACCGAGATGCAAGGCCCGATCGCACGCGCCATCATGCAAGATATATCCATATTCGACTTGTCACTCGAGACACAGATACGCAAGCTCATTGTAGAGCCTCTCGAAGAGGCCTCGATGGAACTTGTCGAGGAATACAGTCACCAGCATGGAGCTACAGCTGCATTCAGCCCGATACCAAAAGTGATCGTCATCCAAGGCCTCGATAAATGCGAAGACGAGAGCTTTGAGGTGGCATTCCTCCGAGCCTTGTGCGATGCGATGACATTGCCATCTGTATGCTACAACGTCGTCATCCCACTGAGGTTGTTGGTAGTAGGAAGGTGTAAGGATGGGCACAAGAAGTGGATAGATAGTCTTCCGGTGCACAGAGCACCTATATTTCTGAAACGCCCTGTAGAGGACCCATTCCCGCTTCGCAATGGGTTAGTTTATACTCTGAGAGTGGGCGGGTTTATCATTGGGATGGCGCCTCTGGTTTTGATCTAGGTATTGAGAGTATACAATCAGTAATTCAAGCATTCATATTTTATGTATATTTTTATTTACACTTATAGATAGTATATTATATAGAAATGAATAATTTGCGTTGTACGAGTTGGTGTGGAGATTATCTTGCACATCAGTGGCTATAGAATATTTTAGCCATTTAAATTCGAAGCCGGCATATGTGCCACCGATAAAGATTTTAAATCTTTATCGAAAACAAAGAGTTTAATTGGTATTTAAATCCTAAAGCCACTGGTGTGTTGGAAAACCTAGAGGCGCCTGTGGCACTGCCACCGCACAGGTCACGTGCGTCTACATATGCTTCAACCGCCTGTCACCATCTTCCATATCCCCTTCCCCGAATTTCCAGTATGTCCTCAAACCAAGAATCCAGTATCTTAATCCTCCCTCCCGAGGTCCACGAACTGATAATATCCCACCTCGCCGCACTTGATGAACCACAACTGTCATCGGTCAAAGCTTGCGCTCTTTCCTGCAAGGCATTTACCCTTTTTTGCCAACAACAGATCTTCTCGAAAATCGAATTCAATTCCATATACAACGCACAGCCTCCAAAATTTCGATCCAAACTTGTCGCACTCCTTGGAAGTAGCCCCCATCTGGGGGCTTACATACGAAATCTGGACTACTACATCGTCAAATCAGATGTCCAACGGGATGGGTTGCCAGAAGCTTTGAGGACGATCACACGTCTTCATCATCTTAGAATTGCTTACAATCCCAGCGACGTGGAGAGGTCAGAGGACCCGGATGTCCGGGTTGGCTGGAAAGGCTTACCGCAGGTACTTCTAGGCGCTTTTCAACATCTCCTCCAACTCCCTACTCTCGTCTCCTTGGGCTTAGGGCCGTTTATCGATTGGTTTTCACTCTCGGATCTCATGACATGCAAAAACCTGAGGGTTCTTCATTTGATTGGAGTAGAGTTCTTGGATGATCTGAGTTTTCATGTCGGTGGATCGTCTCAGCAATGGCCCGTTGAGCCTCCATTACACTTAGAAGAGTTGGTGGTATCGCAAGGAGCCAAGTTCAAGAAGGCTACACCCACACTCCTTTGTGCCACATATCCCAATGGAACCCCCATCCTGAATTTTGTTGCATTGAAGAAAGTATCTTTGTGCATCTACTCTAAGGAGGACCTCTCTGTCATAAAGCTGCTGTTTAGTCAACAGCTTCTTAACCTCGTCGAAGTGGACCTCCTACGTGAGTTTATGCTTTATCTCAACGACAATCACTTATTTTTTTCCTGTAGTTTCATGGCCTCGTATGTCATTCTCTAACTTCGGGCTCTACCAGGCCATGGCCCCCTCCTCGAAGTCGCTTAAATCGCTCAAGTTTGATCTTTATTCCGTCATAGGGGATACTGATCCGCTATGTGGAATATCCTCCGAGCTGGAGAAATTTCGCGGGGGGAATGTTCTAGAGACAATCGCTATCAGTCTCTATCTGGGATTGGATATGGAATGCCGGATTGAGGAGTGGGGTGATTTAGATCAGGTCCTCACGCAACCAGGATGGCCAGAGTTGAAAACCGTTTACGTCCAAATCAGACGTTCAAAGTCGGATATGCAAGAAAGAGAGTTCCATTTGATTTTGAGGAATTTAACCGTTACTCATTTCAGTAGATTGACTTCGAGTAGTACCATCCAGTTTGATTTTGAATGTGTCGTTTAGTTGTTCGAGTTATGTATTTCAATATGTACTAGCAGATTCTGCATCAGAGATAATCCGTGAGGCCAGGTTGCGTGAGAATATCGCTCTCAGTACCTATTTGACCGTGGTGACATTACTTGGTCTGGTTACATCCCTAATTCCTGCAGTCTTCACCTAATACTAGCTTCCCGGAATTCTAGAACTCTACTCACGTTCAAGATCTCAGTGCTGGCAGCCCACGCAACTAGTACTCGCACGGGGGTCCTTTTCAGTGGCAGTGTTCTTCAATCCACCAAAAGAGACTAAGATACTCTTTGGATCTACATTTACATATATATGCGCCAGTTCATTCTTGCGACCTTGGACTTCCACGGAGAGACTAACTAGATCCTATCGATGTCAGCAACACATACTGGACGGTTTCAATCTATTGATACTCCGTTCAGGGGGACGAGAAGACAGTGGTCAGTTATTTTGAGATTCGGTAAGTGGCCCTAATTTTAGTGTCTGCGGATACATTATGACTGAAGGCATCTACGTCCGTAGAGCAGACTCTGATCCAGGTAAAACGCTCATTAGCGACCCCAATAGCCAGTTCTGCCGTTCTTTGAACATGTGAGAGAGAAGTTCTCGGCACAACGCAATCAGTATGTTAAAACTGCTCTCTTTTTTCGTCATGCCGACCCAGAGTCCTTAATTCTCGGATTTTTGCCGGATGAGTAGCGACTGTACAATTCCTCCCGTTCTATGATAAGGTGTGATTCAGCATCAGCTGCTTATTGCACGCGTCCGTGCAGCCTATTCCCCCGCATGGCTCGTTTCATCGCACGTTTGGCCTCTAGTTCCTCGCATGACCATCCTGATCAGTGTATTTTACAGCCTACGCGTCATCACGAGCTCTCTTCAAAACTGCGACGTTTTTGCGAAGCCTGGTCCTAATCAATAAGGTTCGGCGTTGTCTTGCTTAAAAGGCGGAGAGATTCTGTGCCTTGGTTCGGTGTCTTCGACCTTCTGCCAAGTCCACCACAGCTGCATCACAGATGTTCGCTCTCGCCACTCTTGCCGTAGTGCTTTGCATTCAACGTGTTGCTGCTCACGGCGGTGTCCTCGCGTACTCAAACGCAGGTAAATGGTATCAAGGATGGGTTCCTTACAACAGTGCTACTGGCCAAACCACGATCCAAAGGCCATGGGCTACGTAGTGAGTAGATTCTTTCAATTGAAAGAGAGAAGCTTGATGCAATTTTTTTCAAACCACGTTTTCAGTAACCCCATACAAGACGCAACAGATCCATCTGTGGCATGCAATGACGACGGAACATCTGGCGCACTTCAGCTCACTGCCACCGTCGCTGCTGGATCTGCTATCACCGCATACTGGAATTCCGTATGGCCTCACCCATATGGACCTCAGGTGTGTTTCCTTACCGTATTTTCTTCTCGAATAAAACTTTAATTTGTGGAACTCCAGCTCACCTACCTCGCTCAATGCCCGGGAACGAGTTGTACTGGTGTAAACGCCGCCAGCTTGAAATGGGTGAATTCAGCCTCTTCGACGCTGGTGCCGGCTCTGACAAATTAATTTTTTAGTTTAAAATTGACCAAGCGGGTCTCCTATCTGGTACAATTGGTTCGGGCTCTTGGGCTGCTGGCCAGATGATCAACCAGAACAATAGTTGGACGTCCACTATTCCTAGCAGCGTTCCATCCGGTCCTTACTTGATCCGATTCGAGACAATCGCTCTTCATTCCCTACCAGCCGTAAGCTATCATGCATCTTTTCATTCTGTGCAACTGCAGTTAATCATTCTACCTTCCAGCAACTTTACCCGGAGTGTGCTCAAATTCAAATCACTGGTGGAGGATCTAGGGCTCCTTTGGCCTCTGAACTCGTCTCTTTCCCAGGCGGTTACAGCAACAGCGATCCAGGATGTGAGTATCGACCTTTTCAACACCGTCAATCAAGCTGATAACTTGGACAGTGACTGTCGATCTTTACTCCAACTCTGCCAAAACTGAGTACGGCGTCATTCTATTGTCATCGCCTGTAGACACCACACTAACCTACAACTCCCAGAACCAACTATATCATCCCAGGGCCCCATCTTTATGGCTCAGGTGGATCTGTAAGCACCAGTTGTCATTCCTCTATATTTTGTGATGACTGACAGTACTTCCAGGGTCCCGTCACTTCTAATCCTGTTACTACAAAGCCTCCTACTTCAACGGTTCCAAGCACCACCGCTGTTCCTTCCACTACTTCGACAGCAGCAGCCGGGACTGTCACACATTACGGCCAATGCGGTGGCCAGGATTATACTGGTCCTACTGGATGGTACGCGTTCGCTGGTTGGAATTACCGCGTTTGAGCTGACTCTTTGACCACAGTGTGGCCCCATACAAGTGCACTGCTCAAAATTCCTACTACTCTCAGTGTCTGTAGTGCCTTGATACACGCCCTTTTTAAATTATGGCCGTTCGTTATCATAAGCAATTTGTTTTGTGTATGCATTTACATGCATAGGAACTTGAAACCAGTCTCTCATCTGTCGCCGGTTGCCCTGAGCCATAACAGTCAACAACCATTCCTAGCCTCCGGGCTTTCACTTCCAACAAACTATTAGACCAAATGCAGAGTTGACAAATAGGATACGATAGCAGAAGGCTAGCAATACACAGATATACAAGGAAGGACCATAAAGTATGATTATGTGTCCGAGTGATGAAGACAAATAATATAGCATAAAAAAGCGATGCAAACGGATGACTACGAGAGAGAACACGACGGGGATAAAATAACGGCAGTGGAGACTTGGAGACTGAGTACTAGTGAGCGCTGAGATGCTACAGAATGTCAACGTTGGCGATATAATGGATGAACGAGTGAACGAACGAACGAATGGCAAGAGAATAAGTTGGCAAAACCAATTGGTACGTACAGTTCAGAAGAAGGTTAATGGCTCTAGAGCCTAACATTGTTGGCAAAAACCGTCCCTTGCTCTCGCAAGGCCGTCTCAATGACTTGCATGCCTTCCAGCACTTTCTCTTCCTCCATCCGCCTTCCAACAATCTGCACGCCTAATGGCAGACCGTTCATTTTCTCTGCGTCATAAACGGTGTACGCCATCTTGGCAACCGATGACAAGGACTTGTACTGATCAGAGTGCTCGAAATCGGATGGAAGGGCGTCTAGTTCATTGTTGACGAAAGTGACAGGAAGAACGCCAGCAGAGTAATCGAGCTAGAAGATGATAGTTAGCAAAGGAATGGGTGTAAACAGAGTTTGGTTTACGTGCCAAACTGAAGAGGAAGCTGTAGCCTGCACTCATGAGCGTCGTCTTCTCAGAGGCACCATTCTCGAAAGCCGGAAGAGACACAGGGACAGTCAAAACGAAGTCGAGGCCCTCGTCTGTCCACTTCTTATGCCATTCGGCTCTGTACCTATCCCTTGCAGCGATGTTGTTCCTATCTTCAATCACCGTCTTCTTGTGCATGATGCCATACAACTGACTCGACAACGGATCACTAGAGCGCATTAGATATGAGAGGATCCTTTTGATGAACTTTGGAAGATTCAGTAGTCCTTGGATCGATGAACTCGCTGGGTTGAGTTTTTCGCCTGGGTTCAGAGAACTGGCAACTTGCTGTCCTAGATTGCTATATTAGAACCTCCAGGGTTTCAAGGCTCGTTCGAAAAAACGTACCTCCGTCCGAAAATAGCAGTTGGTATCCTATCTTCAAGCCCTCAAAAACACTGGGGGGTTGGCTGGGCGACAGTTAGATAGCATCTGCATCAGAGAGGAATTAAAGCGTACAAATCAACGACTTCATGTCCCTGTTTCTTGAGGGCGGAGATGACGGTCATCAAAGCGCGTCTACATGCAGGAGTAGGAGGTATAGTGCCTGAAGAGCAGTCAGATCGGCTTTTTACAACAAAAACGCACCTACCGTCTTCCCAGACGACACCCCATTTCAGCTTGCGGCCTTCATCTTGTAGGTTCACATTTCTCCAGGGAAGAGGTACGCACTGCAAGGTGTTAATCAAGTAGTAGACAAAGGGTTCCGGATAGACTCACAGTGTGATCATATTGCCAAGGTTCCGAACAAACAACCCGTTTCCAAAACTCCCTCAAGTCCTCCAGGTTGCCAGCCATCGGAGACGCCACGATAGGGAGGGATTCCAGCCCCATCATTGAAGATTCAGTTCCCCATACCGGAAATCTGCCATGGCTGCCCTTCAAGCTCCACACCCCGCAAAAATGAGCAGGTATCCTCACACTTCCTGCCAGGTCGGTACCAATCTCAATTTTACTCCCTCCACATGCCAGCAAAGCGCCCCCGCCTCCTGTCGATGCGCCGGCTGTGTAATTTGAATTATATGGGTTGGTTGTGCGACCATAGACTTCCGAGACAGTCTCGAGGGCGAGGAGACCAGTCGGGACAGTCGTCTTGACGTGGATTAACGCACCCGCATCCTGAAGCAGACGAACGATGGCGGAAGAAGACAATGCCGGACATGCGACATTTCGAGAGTAGCCGATGGTTGTATCGTGGCCTTTGATATTGACAGTATCTAGAGGGTTTAGTCGAGTCAACATCACCCGCATACTCTGGTAGAGAAGTTTGAGACACCTTTGATGCTGATAGGAACTCCCAGTAGAGATCGTTCGCGAGTAGCTTCGTTCAAGCTCGTGTCTGCGTCAACCCCAGGACCCCAATTGGTTACAGAAGGGATGCTCAAAGCCTCATCAAACATAAAGTCAGTAGCGCAGTTTGTGGCAGCATGGGCGACGAGGGTCTTCTTAGCGTATGTCATCATGATTGCGGAGGGAGATAGCGTCCCCGAGCGACATTGAGACACGAGTTGTGAAATTGAAAGAGCGTGGATTTTCTCCTCGGATAAAGACAGTGGTGTTGAATAAATGGCAGGCAGAGTGTCGATTTTTGACTGCCGCTCCTTCTGCTTCCAGGCACTAAGGCAGAGTTAGTCAGGGAGAAGCAGACGTCTAGGCGGGTATTATCAAGACTCACCATGCACGCTGGTGGGCAGAGGGAGAAAAAGAAAATAACATGACTTAGGCGAAGATAAGTAAGGGAGTATGAAAAGTCGAGGCGACGGCGGGTGTAAAGAACTTATAGCGCGGTGGTTATCCGAGGAGTTTACGTAGAAAGAGAAAAGTGTGAAGGAGCGACAACTGCGGGAGATGCCATGATTGAGCTCTTATGAAAAACTTCGCCTGGGCAGTGTTAGTTAGTCTTGGGCGTGACAGTACGGCAGAGCTAGAATATCCAAAAATTGTATCTTAAAGAAGAGGACAAGATGCCAGAGTTTCGGCAGCACCCACGCATCCAGTTGAAGTTGTCAGATTTCCTCATGAGCCAGTTTGACCACCGTCAATGGAGCACATTTACGCTCATAAGGCGAAACTCCCTGATTGAATGATTGAATGATCGAGTTGGACTTGCCCTTTACGAAGAGAAATATAAAAAACCACTTTGGCCACTTTGGTTCCGACCGGCGCTCTAAATACCGATGAGTTCCTGCGATTGCGATGTGCGGATCCCTGGAACATCGTTAAGCAGACCTGACAGTCTGGATCGCAAAAGGTGGTGCCGCACCGTCGATATGCCATTCGTTGATCCCCGATGGAAGCCCAAGGCACCAGAAGTCAAAGCTAATGATCTGCGGCAACAAGGCGACGATGGCGACACTTTCAAATTACTCGGCAAGTCAGTCAAATTTATGAAGATGCGGAGAAGCACATACTGGATCGATAGCAGCTTAGAGGCAGGGATTATGTCCCAAGGTCAGAAACTGGGACTCGGCGTGGACCACAGGCTCGGTCGACGAAATGATCACGATTCAAACGGGAGAGTGTCTCCTAGATGATTGGCTCTACGATGTGAGTAGCTAGATGATTAAGCCACGATTGTGAGATGGCTCCACTGGACTTGATCTGACCTTCTCTGAACTGCCAAATAATCGGAACGCCAATCGAGGTCTGGATATGTTAGTTGTTCATTGGAATGTGGATGAAAAAATCTTGAAAGTAGAGATGAGATTGTCATAGCGGATTGCAGCAATGTGCTGGGTATTCTACAATACTTCAACCAATGGACTCACGGTAAAAGTCTTGTGATGAGTAATCGGCGCCCCTTCAAAGGATGTATGACGCAACCAACATTCTTGTTTGCTGAGTAGCTGAGCGAGATGGGGAAATGAACTGCTCCATCCGATCTCAGGATTCTGCGCGCCTACAATGTATTAGTACGTACTAGAGCTGCAACGTTTACCATTCACTCACTTGTTGTTCCAGGAGATATTCTACCAAATTCCTTGAACCTCTAAGAGCATGAACGATGATGGACCACTTCGCTTCCGCATCATAATTGAACTTTCTGTGACATTGGACGGCCCTACATTTCATACAACGTCTGGGGCCGTCATCATTGCGTTCATCAAGCACCTGGAGCATGCGTCACACAACCATTGATAAAGGGAAGAAGAGCGCCACTCACTATATACTTCACTACGTGTAGGAGCCCCATCGCTACGTTGACACGTTCCATCACGAGGACCACAATTCCAACGTCGTTGGCGTTCAAGCGTGTGGGGCGCATCAACGGGCGTTTATAAATCAAACCTTTGGGACCATATAAATAGTCAACTTACGCACCACACCCGAACTGAAGACAATGCCGTGCTGGACGAACAACTCTTTGTTGTGGGAGTGCCACCGTCAAAAAGACAGAGAGCCCTATTTTATCGGGAAAGTGGCTTTTCGCGACACGATTGCGTCCTCGAAGACATCACAATAAAAACGGACCCCAGGTGTTTACGAGAGGTGCTAGTGTAACCTGTCCGTTTGAGATCTTGATCTCGAGAACATTCTCCGACGCCACTCGGACTCGAGAGACGACGTAGAAGATAGCAGAGGCGGCGGAAGTGGGCTTAAGCGCAAGTAGCAGAACAAAACTGGCGCATGTATCCAGGTGGTCTGTAGACGGACTAGTATCGACGATAGGCGATAGGTCCATTGTCCAGATGCTCGAAGGGTGAGTGCTAATCCCTCAACTTGACGATCCCAGGTACTTTCGAAGGCTCCAAAGAAGCGTAATAGTGCTGAGCATCGAACACCAACACGATTCTGGGCCACGTTTAGCATTGAGCGCGAAGTCGAACGGGGCCACGAGCGTGGACCTCGATGATCTGGCTTATGCGCCTGCCAGAGTTTCCCCTATCAACTCCGACACGTTCACAATGGAACTTCATGACTGGTAAGAGCTAGTACCGTTGGCAGGCAGCTGTATTGGAAATCAGAAGTTTCACAAGCAGGCCTGAGGAGCCAGTGGTAACCAGAGTCCTGCTCCTCAAAAATTCGTGGGCCAGGGTATCGGAGTGAACTTAGAATTTGGAAGGGGATGATGGATTCAAGGAACAAGAGATGATGCCGATTTGTTTGGCGATAAATGTTTGAACAAATAGGGGCACTTTGTGGCAGCAATAGTGAAGCCAATATGGGTACTGGCAGGACCTTTGAATTATTTACATTGTTGTAGAAGGAGGAGCAGTCCAAAGGGATACGTTACAACAACGGAAAAAATATGTTACAATACCTACAGCATGCGGCGGTATAAAGAAAGAGGTTGGGGTTGGCCAATAAGAAGATCATAACTAAACGACCAGGGAATATGATCTGTTACTAGGAAGTATCCATATTTGCGTCCTCTTCCTTAGGATTGGAAGCAAGGTTTGACTCTAGCTCCTCAATGTCGCTCCAGCTGAAGAGATCGTCCTCTGAAATATCTTCAAAGTCGGCGAGGGCTGCTCTTTGCGCAGCTTCTTCAGCATATGCCTCTAGCTCTTCGTCGTCCAGATCCTCAGGAGTAAGCTGTCCTTGTTCCTCTCGCAATGGCCAACTAGTTGAAGAATGGATTATCGAAGTCGAAGCATAAACCACAGCAGATGTAGATTCGCGTTGGGGATTGGCAGAGTTGGAAGCTTGAGGTAAGGCAAGGCCGTCAGCCCAGCGTACTTCACGGAAGTGAAAACATGGAAGTGGGGTGCTCACCTGTTAGCTCTTGCTCCCAGGAGTTGATATCGTCGAGGTCCGGGTCAAAGGAAGAACCGACTTCATGAGCATAGGATACCCTGTAGGCGTGTTGCTCCTTCCTACTAGCATTAGCCATGATCCTTCTGAAAAGCTTAAGAAACAGAATTTAGTGCTATGTGATATGGAGGGGGTCTTTAGACAAACCTCATCCTGCATGATATCCTCGTCATCCTCAGAGTCATCGTCGTCCATTTGGAAGTCGTCGCTACTGGGGTCTTGCAAGTCACCGTATCTCTTTCCCCTGATAGCCTTCGCTCTTGCCCTCACAGCCCTCTCTAGACACCGAGCCTTGAACCTGTCTCTCAGCGAGACTTTCTGAGGGTCCGTGTCCGCCGACCCAAAGTTAGCCACATTGCCTACTCCACTGAAGAGCCTCGCGCTCGCATGACTCCCTCCAGATACACTTCTTAATTGGAGCGGCGTAGTAGGCGAGTGGCTTTTATATTGGGACCTTCGTCGCGCTTGAGCGGCAACGACAGGTGATGATTTTCCAGGAGAGTCAGCCAGTGGGGAAGAGTTCAATGGCCGAAACTGAAGAGGATGCCTGAGAGCGACCGGGGTAGATGGGTAGTCGTATTGAGACGACGGACTGGATGCGTACATTGTTGCTGCCACCGTCGTCGTTGTTGAAGAGAGACATTGACAAATATTATGGAGATGAGAGTTAGCGTCACGCGAATAGTGACAACGCGGACGTGGTGTGACGTGATCATTCAACATGGCGCGTCGACGCGTCGTACCCTTGGCACTCCCCAGAACTGATCAAGTCCGCCAATTTTGGGATTTTTCTGGAGTACAAAAGATAGTGAGTACTATAGACTAATTCCAGAAGCTACTAAAGATAGCACATCTCTGGGCGCACTTACACCCTAATTTATTGAGGGGGTTTGCTTTGCAAGCCACGGTATTGTAAAATCGTCTGGAGTTTGAACACTATGAATCCTCTTAATTTACGAGGTGGTTTTTCTTCAAAAGGACACGAGTTGCCTATGCCGCTCTCTCTCCACTTGCACCGTCATGGGGTACGTGTACAAACGATCTACTCCGAATCAGCAGACAAGTTCTGGATTTAAATGCTAACAGGTGTTCGCTTTCCTGAAGATAGGGCCAAACACAATCAGGGCACTCCGGAACCCAACGCCTTAGGTGTCAAATATCTGCCCTTCCTCATACTGGTGCGCCAAGAGATCTACTCGCCCGAATACTACTAATGAAGTCAAGGACCACATTCAGCGTGCAAATCGCGCAAGATTGGGCCGACATTGTGTCTATCTGTTGAATATATCGTTCCATAAAATTCCAAATGTCACAGACAATGCGGACATGCAATCTGTTGGGTGGACATTCATCCAATCATTGACAGGCTTCCATATTCGTTGTACACGATATACAGGCTGCAGGCCAATCTACGCTTGAATTCTCGACGAATGCTATTGATACAGCTCACCAAAAGATAATTATGTGGTCCATAGTGTAAAACATAATCGTTACATCAAAGACCCTTGCTATACATCGTGGGTGTGGACCCGGTTTACAGGTAGAAGTTCCATGCCTGTCTTCCCTGAACACATGGTCGTCAGTTAGAATTTAAGTATCCGTTGTACAAAGGATAGAACCGACCAAGGTTACTCGAACCTGCAGGACTGTCTGACAGGTAGTCATACACAAGGCGTCCGTTGTTGGGCAGAACACTCGAGGATCCCCCATCAGTGAAAGTGGTGAAATCGCGATGGTCAACGAATGTCAAATTTGGATAAGCCGTGGACTGCTCCTCTGTTGGCTTATTATTAGACACCAATGAAGGATGACGTAGGTTGAGCATCAATCGTGAAATTATCACGGAGGATATACTAGATGTCGAGGAATATTAGAAAGTCAGGAAAAAAAATAGAGGTGGACGAACATGTTCGTGAAAGTCGTTGCAACCCCCCTTGTAAATGGCTAGAATGTGACGGGATTAGTTTCGAATTGCATCCCCGCCAAAGTAGTGCAATAACATACGCTACCAAACTAACAAGATCAGGTCAGGATGTTGGTAGTATACGTCGAGTGAATGGTACCCACCAGAAATGTCAATATATTTGACAGATTTGAAGCGGCAATCACTCTGGGAAGAAGCTATGTTTTAAAATCGAAAACGACAGATCTTGAAAACATACCCAAAATAGATGGCACCTATTTATCGATAGTTAACAATGAGATCGATAACAAGAATAGATACAGACTAACCGTCTCGAAAAAGAACGCTCAGAAGATTTACTCCACGAAGGCGCGGTAGTGTGAGCGATTTATACAAAGTCATTCCGAATACCAGTGCGTCGAAAATAAGCATTCCACCCCAAGCTGCGCCGAGACCTAAGAAATTCGCAGAGGATGCAATTGTTAGAGCGGTGAATATGCCAAAAATTTCCAGAAAAACATACGTCGAGCTCTGTCGGTAAATAGGCCTATGAGTATTGGTGAACAGGATAATGCAAAAAAAACGCACGAGTCACGGGTTAAGCTGGCACTACATCCTATAAGCACTAGTACTTCCTCCGTTTGGCTCTTCCTTCCGCCGAGAACGGCCCACTGAGAGAAATAAGAGTGGTTATTTCAAGGTCAGCATCAACATCAAGGTCATGACTGACAGACTTACACAACCGATCACTACGGCTATCACGGAAACCGTAATATACAATGCGAGCACAACCCGGCTCCGCTCGTACAAGGCGTACATTCGCATAATGAGCATACCTAAACACATTAAAACAACCGTCGTCGGATATCTTTAGTACGTTATTTTGACTTACAGGCAACTACGAGCTGAATGGCTATTGCCAGATACTGGTGATAGCTTTGGAGGCTATGACAGCTGCGTAAGGAGATGTTCTTGAGAAAAGTGCTCTTGGTCAATGGTCTAGTTGACTCACATCTAGAGCAAACGTTGAGATTGAGCTTCAAACTCGACAACTATTTAAGGGACTTACTGGCAGCTTGTATGGATCGGACGTGGTCCAAAAATATTGCAACATGACTGGAACATGGCCAAACAGGGTCATGTACCGATTCAAGTAGAAGAAGAATGATGCCCAGCTGAACCCTGATACACTCCAGAAACGTTCCACCTCCCATGCGAATGTTAAGCAGTAGTCGTAGATGAGAATCGCTGCGTATGGTATGCATAAGAAGAGTGTGACTATGAGCAGAAGGACGCACAGATTGAGATTAATGCAAGATAATAGTTTACACTCCTGTAAGAATTGTTTTCAGAGCCATGCCACCAACGGGCCACTACGGGGAAGGAACTTCCTCAGCGATTGACTTACATGGTAGCCATATCCTCCAATGTCACATCTTCCGCCATAATTTTGTTGGTACAACTAGCTTCAGTTCAGCTCAACGCATCCAACTGGGCCTGCACTTCCGAGGATGTCCTGCTTCAAGACTGGTTGTGGTTGTGGGAGTGAGAGGCGGAAGGAAAGCGAAAAGAGTCGGTTCCAATGAGTGGGAGATAGAATGACTACCAAGAATCCAAGATGAAGGCCAGCAAGGAAGTAATATAATATCTTTTGATCTTGATTCCCGCACGACCGGATCGAAATACCTGAAGACCGCTGGTGGCTGGAGTAAGTCTACCTTGCTGCCTGAAATTTGGCTCAAGAAGGCCCTGCTGCAAATTGCGATGCGTGCACTACACTCTCGGAGGCTCGAGTTGAAGGAAGAGTGAAAGAATTGAATTTCGTGCAACACGATGCACAACCTGTGACGAGCTGAAAGTACGCGGGAATTGATGCATTGATGCCTGACAAATAATAAGATCTTGTCGGATCAGTTTTCGGCGTTCGCCATTTTCACAGTACTTCAAATGTAAATCCTCACTATGCCCAATAGCTGTCTATCAAACATTTACACAGCCTAGCAAAAAAAAGTATCACTCTATCTGAGGCGATATTTTTAGAGGTTTGTTTATCCCGAGGCTCATTTGCTACTTGTGAAGGGAACTGGTAACCGACGAAGCGCATGGTCACATCCTCTGGGCTGACGGACGTTGTCGTGCCGGTCAGGATCTGTCATGATTGCGAAGCTCGATCCAAGTGAATTACCCCACGTGTCATGCCCAATCCATCGCCGTCCCGAAAACCATTCTGCCAAAGTATCTACCACTACAGACTAGTTTAAGTGATCAGGCGCTGCCATTATTTATGTTACAGATTACAGACCTTATGAAAAGATAAAGAATACATAAATTTTTCGCGGTAGTTCCACTAGATGTCCGAGTAGGCTCAGCAGAGGAACAAGAGAGCGGATAACAGGCTGGTAACACTTATACCTGGCCCTAAAAATAGACGATCAATGAGAGTAGACACTGGACAGCTCTAGTGGTGGATCAAAGCAGCACTATATTGTACATTATACATTTTGGATGTGGGTTGCAACGGATGAGAGCCCAGTCCGCGCGAAAGGAAAAGTATGCCTCTGCTAGAGAAAATATGCTACAGCCAAGGGGACGCAAACCAGCGTCTTCTAGATGTGATAAAACAGCAACGAAAGCGAAAGTCGAAAGTAGGATGGTATGTGATATATAGGGAAATGGCGGGGCATCACTGCGGCAGCATAGCGAGGAAAAGTTGAATCCTTGTGAGAGAGACAATGTCCAAGCATCGAAAACAGATCTAGACACGGGCCGGGCGGCATTGCGGCCCGTATCTACTGGCAAACGTATGTCGTACAAACGGGATTTGCCTCAGCCTCTGCTTCAGCTTCACGAGCTACAGCAACGGCTTCACGGGGCTGTAAATAATGTCAGTATATACACTACTTAGTTTAATATACTTACTAGGCTTTGGAGACCCCCAACTACCGGCACAGGTGAAGCAGACACCAGAACAGCGGCTGAAAGATTTGTTAGCTGGACATAAACCGCGACCTGGAAGGCAACGTACTGCAGGCAATGACGATTGAGGTGAGGAGAGTAGGCTGCATTTTGTTCGAGTGAGCTGGTGAGTATGATAGGTCTTTTGATTGCGACTTGAAGTGGTCTGCGAGTAGATGATGCTTGGGACGATGCAATTTCTCCGACAGTGGACTTGGGAGGTGATCTGAGTACAGCTCAGATACCCAGGCCATCGAGTATTTATAAACCTACCAGGTTGACACAGAGAAGCATAGGTCGCGAGAGTTGGACAAGGGGATGTCTAAATTAGGCAAGAAAGAACGGGTGGCCAGAAGAGGGTGCATTGAAGCGTAGTCACAAATTCGGATAGTCTCGTTTCTCCAAGTCTCCACAGAATCATGTAAGTTTCGTGTTAGATGTACAGTTCGAAGTTCGCAGTTAGGTGCCAGATTGTCGGTTGAGGAAGATGACCGGCGATTCAGACTTCAAAGCTTCACAGCGCGCGCAGGATCCTAGGAGTCGGACCAATCTGGAGCATGTAGGTTAAAATTTCGGACATTTACACAAGTCTTGGTGCCAGCTGCGGCAGGTGTCTCGACACAGTTGGCGGTCAGAGCATTCCACAGAGACCCAAAAGTTCCCTCAGATGCTAAGCGGGGGGGAAATTGTGGGCTCAGGGAAAAGGAAGGTGGGTGCGCCACTCTCTGATGGGAAGCTTTTAGGTTGTGACGGTTGATTACTGTGGTTTTGGTCAAGTGTTGAGATCTCATAAACTTTAACTCTTTCAAGACAGACGGAGACCGGCCCTCCCGGAAACGGCTCCGGTCGTCCAGCTGTTCGAATTCATTCATCACTTCAGTTACCTCTCTTTCACTTTCCTACTTATCTGTTCGACCAAGACTACAAGCATGCTAATTGCTCCTTCAACATACTTCTTGGATTTGCGCTTTGTATCTAAGAAACTTCAGACTCCCGACATTTTCAACTGTCTACTGGATTGACCCTGATTGAATACTACCTCGTGGACTTCTATGTCATGTTCAAGCACAGCCTAAGTCGGAAATCGCAGGCGGACTATCATCGCATTCGTCGACTCTTGGGCGTTGACCTCTGCGACACCTAGCACCCAGTATTCCCTTATGATTTGCTATAACACGACGACATGGGATGATCACTTCTTTGTTTTGGATGCGTTCGGGCGCTTCTTTCTCGCCAACATGCCAAGCGGTAAGTCATAACTCTTATACCTCAGAGCACAGGTCTGAATACGCGCAGCGAGCGATCTTCAAATTGCTAGTGATGAGTGGCCGAAGTTAAAGAGGGCTTTTCATCAGATGTCGGATCTATCATTCTACGACTTCTGTCAAGATGTTCAAGAGGAGATGGCAAGGAGAGACAACGACCTGAGGGATGGACGTATGTCATGTCTATTTCTTACGCAGTTATCAATCCTAACAATCTGCGACATTAGTTTTTCATCTACCCTCCTACGACAATGTACCGCTTGGAAGAAATCAGACTCGTCAGAAGCTCTCGACCATATCAAGTCAACGATTCCATTCTCTGTGCATTAGAATTTGTCTGGAACTTGAACGTCGTTCTTTACGACCCAGGCTTAAACACCCGGCGAGGGGAACATCTAAGACTCACCTTGAGACAATACCGCTTCACGAGGATAACCCTCAAGCAAGCCAATCCCCCACCAGTCCGTCCGACTTATTGGATAATTGGAATGGCGAGGACTTGTTACTGTCAGACTCGGAGTTCCTGGCTGTCGATTCTCCTATTGACCGCTTCGATGCTACAATAACTGCAATATACTCCGTCCTTGTGTCTATATTTCAGGATCGTGATCGATATGCTGCATTACTCTCGTACCGAGGCAATGCTGCCCAGCAGATTCTCGATCTTCTACAGATGGTGAGTCTGATAGAGTCAGAATATTGTTGAAGACCTGACTTCCACCACTTTAGCTCTTGGATCATCCAACCACCACCTTTCCTGTGAAGAACGGCCTCTTGACCGCCCTAATGCGACTGAGTTTCCAGTCAGGACTGTATCCTAGAGCCTTCACACTGTCTGGAATCAGTCGCGGAGATGAGCCCGTTGCATCTGGGAGCTTTGGGGAGATATGGCAGGGCGATTTTCATGGGCAGCCTGTCTGCCTGAAAATCGCTCGGGTATACCAGAATCAAACATCAAGTCGGGAGCGCTTGGTTCAGGTACATCTCGTCTTAGCGACTAATTTATCAATCCGTTGGCTCATGACACCGCACGCAGGCATTCTCAAGGGAAGCGATCCTGTGGGGCCATATCTCACACCCCAATCTGTTACCGTTCTATGGTATATACCATCTTGACGACGACCATGGGAGAATATGTCTGGTATCACCTTGGATGGAACACGGAAACGTCCACGAGTATTTGGAAAAACATCCAGACGCGTCTCGCCATCTGCTCGTGAGTACTTCATGACCAGCGTGGAAATACAATTTGATGTTTACCGCTGCGGGGTATTTGTAGATATCGGATGTAGCGGTTGGAATGCAGTATCTGCACGGGCGTGGTATTGTACACAGCGACTTGAAAGGGGTGAGTTGGATGCATGATTTGATGTTTCCCCCCGAAACTCATCTAGTGAAGGCGAACATTTTGATCGACAATTCAGGGCGGGCTTGCGTCGCGGATTTCGGGCTTTCCAGAGTTCTAGACAGCGCTATGACCGTGACAAACTCACTCTCAGGGTCCGTTTCCTTCGGAGGTACGGTTCGGTGGCAAGCACCAGAGCTCTTTGATCCTTCAGTGGAATGTCCTCCAGCGACCATGGCGAGCGATGTCTACGCGTTTGGATGCGTCTGTTATGAGGCAAGTGTCATCTCGCTAGGGATTGTTCTCCGAGTTACTAACCAATGGACGCACCAGATATTCACAGGGCGGGTACCATTCTATCATCTCGCTCGCGATGCAAGCGTGATATTGAAGGTCATGCAAGGTGAACGGCCGTTGCGTCCAGGGCCGACAGACGCTCCATTCACGAGGTTTGGGCTCAAGAAACACATCTGGGATCTTATGGAAGAGTGTTGGGATCGCAGTCCTGGTCTACGACCAGCCATGAACTGTATCCTACACCGGTTGCCTCTCGGCGATACCATAGATTCTCGCCCATGCTTATTCGACTGGGAAGAACTTCCGGCGTCGCGTTTTAGAACTGCAGTTTATAAAAGCGACTGTTTATCTATAAATGTTTTGGAGACTGTCCTATCTTGGGTAAGTGTTACGCTGAATAATTCACCTTGAATTCGCAGTACTCAATCGGATTTGAAATTCTAGATGTGAATGTTTGATGCGTACGCATCCTTGGGCTCAAACTGCTTTTTCCGACTACTCGTTTGTTCTTACCAATACTATCCTTTGTTGCGGAGTTCAAGCCTCACTGCCACTTAAAACTACTGATGACCATGTGCATGAACGTCAGTGTGTGACACGGAAGCTGATTAGACTACACCACAAAGTGAATCCCTTTACGGGCCTGTGGCTTTCTATCAGATCACTCACCTCTGTTCAATTCATTATTACTCTTCGGTCACGTCTACGGGCAAAAATAGAGGCTTTAAAGCTTATGCCACTACCCTGAGCCCCTTAAACGGACATTTTCTACTCCGAGCCGCCGTTTCTTTGGCTTTGTTTTCACCTATGTACCCACTGATTAGCGTGAAGCTCCTGCTCGACTACCTGCTTCCAGCCATTGAGTTTCCTTATGCTGAGCTCAAGTATTCATGATATCAAGGTAGATGTTTGGGTTGGCTATGATGCTCTAACTGGCAGTGACGAGACCCTGGCTGGCACAGGCGAGGCTGTCGTGCTATCGTCATCTTTTCCGCATCTATAATTTAGCCCACCTTTGGAATACTGCATATTCGACAAAGGAACATTCGAATTTGCTCGTTCGCTTGAAATTTCAAGAAACACACATAGTCTTTTCGGCTCGGCTCAGCTTTAGCATCACCACTACATAAAACAACGCCTATTATGAAAGTGAAGCCTCATTCTGGGGGTGTTTGAAGACTGATTTTCCCTTTGGGCATTCAGCTTGAATACCCTTAAAGCAACTAACGATTCGGCTAGCAGCAGGCAGCAGTTTTCTGGTTCACTTGTTCGATTTTGTTGTTCCTTGATTCGGGTTTCATGTTATCCAAGCACAAGTTTAGTGGACAAGTCCATCAAAGTGAACAGCACTGATCGCGCATCTGTTGGTCTTGTTCTCCTTTTTTTGTAGTATCCACACGGAATGCTCAAATCGGAAGTTCGCCTTGCTCGGGATTGCTGGTTCCTGACGCCACTGTGTGCGCATTACGACAGCGAAGGAGAGCGATCCAAGCAAAGGCTGGGCGCTAAGGCTCAGGGGTTTTCACAGAAATTCTGACTCCGAGTCAAAGCGGTTATCACTCAGGCCTTGAGAACAATCTCATACATTTCAAGCCCAACTCCCAAACGATTGACCACACCGGGCCAAATTGAAGGTATGATGTCAGTATGTCCCCCAATTTTTGGTCACATCGCTGACAGGTTCTAGATACACTCGTGCCGGGCTTCTACAGCTATCGTCGCTCTTTCTTACGGAAGAGAACGAGGGGCTCACGGGTGGATAACTCCAATTGTACATCGCTTTGAATACGTTCTGCTCGGGTTGTTCAAGTCTAAGGGGTTCGATGTTTTCTGCCAAAGGATGACCCAGATCTGGTCGTTTCACCGACGGCGGCCGGCCGTGCGTTCCTTAGCAAGTTATCTCTGAACTAAAATTGGAAATAGTTCCAACATGTTGTCGGCTTACCCCGACGCCACACTTTCCTATGCTGCGTACCCTGGGGTTTGCAAGTTCATTGTAGCCTTGGATAGGGACTGAAATACGTTTCCAGAAGCAGTCTTATACTCGCTAGGGGTTTTCAGGCCTCTGGGAAGCCTTCCATGGTTCTGGTGAAGGCGACTGGCAGTCCGGACTTAGACTTCAAGCTAATGTGAGGTCAGTAATAAACCTTCTGCTTATCATTGACTATGCAATCTAAGAAAGAATTCGTTGTCCTCGTTCGATTGATACTGCAGGCTACAGTTTGCCTGATGCTAAGGAAAAGACCTGGTTGACTGGATAAACACGTTTCCTAATTAGGAACAAGACCTGTCCGGATTAGGACGGGCGTTTGTGTACACAATGCCCCCGTTGCAACCTTCGTCCAAGGCTGTCATACGGGCTTATCCCAGACTTTGCCAGTGAGAAAACTCGGCCGGAGGTGATACTGGTTAATTCAGGACGTAGGCACGTTCGACGGAATCCGAATGGGTGTATTTCCTTCACATCTGGGTTGTTGTTCCATATGCCGAGGACCCTCTCCTACCTCATTTAGATGCTCCCCTTGTCCATGTTGCCACAATCCGCGCCTCTGCTACCTTGTGGGTATCATATAAGACGGACCAGTGGAAAGTCGGTCAGCAGCATCAGTCAATCCCCGTTCGACTACTCCCACCTCACCTACCTCCTCAGTTTCTCTCGCTCCAGTAGCAATCCGAGACACTTCTCAAAACCACTTCTACATAACTGTCATACATCACCACTCTCTCAGCCAAAATGCAATTCACTCTCATCTCCGCTGTTATCCTCGCATGCAGTAAGTTTTTTAACTTTAGGTTTTCGAATCAATCTAACCTGCTCTCCTTTCAGTGACCGCTTTCGTGTCTGCATCGCCAATCCCAGTTGATGTTAGCTTGCAAGCTCGTGAGGTTCTCGTGAGTAGCAATTGCATCTGGAACTCGAGCAGTTTCCTGATATTTATTCTTCTATCAGCCCCGTGAGGTCGTTGTCGCTCGTGAAGCTGAACCGGAGGCGGCTCCCGTCCCTGTCTGTGGCGTATCTTACGGCTGCAGGTAGATCACACTACAGCCACCTATCCTCGCCTCCTCGTATGATGTTGGCTAGAGGACGCCCTATTGGGCCGCTCTCCTGAGCCTACTCCTTCCTTCTGGTCTCAACACTCTCTGCGCCGTCGTTCTCAACGACACCAGGACACTTTCCTTACTCTGAACTCCAGGCTTCGTTTATATATTCGACACTTGTCGCCCGTCTCCAATAACCCCCACACTCGTTTACATCTCAAAAGTTTCTTTCTTTCCACTTTCCGCATCTCTGTCATATTCGTATCTATTTAGACGACGCCGGCGCGCGTCCTGCCTTCATGCTGTAGCATATCTACCCTCGCTATCTAACCCCAGTCATTAGACTCTTCTATACTTTTTAGTTTTGGTTTTTTTGTATCTCTCTGCACGGAACGGCAACTTTCCGTTGCATCTCGTGGTCATACAACTGTATTACTAGTATCTTATCTCAGCTGCTCGTCTCTGCATA
>Ga0247742_10000881_pt1 | contig 22473 bp, 16 predicted proteins | sample UWRJL208509C2_FD_180944 | JGI IMG/M metagenome (GOLD analysis project Ga0247742, IMG submission 180944) | Plant litter microbial communities from Arlington Agricultural Research Station in Wisconsin, United States - UWRJ-L208-509C-2 | ecosystem: Environmental > Terrestrial > Plant litter >... | reverse complement strand
GGGGCTGGAGAAGGTCCCAAGGGTTGGGCTGTTCGCCCATTAAAGTGGCACGCGAGCTGGGTTCAGAACGTCGTGAGACAGTTCGGTCTCTATCTACTGTGGGCGTTAGAAATTTGAGTGGATCTGATTCTAGTACGAGAGGACCGAATTGGACAAACCTCTAGTGTATCTGTTGTCCCGCCAGGGGCACCGCAGAGTAGCTACGTTTGGAAGGGATAAGCGCTGAAAGCATATAAGCGCGAAACCCACCACAAGATGAGATTTCTTTTAAGGATCGTGGAAGATGACCACGTTGATAGGCTATAGATGTAAAGGCAGTAATGTCATAGTCGAGTAGTACTAATAATCCGTAAGCTTATGTACACCCTTTTCCCGCACCGCAAGGTGCGGGGAGAAACTTTCTAATAAATACTTTTTTCTTTATCTCAGTATGTTAAGATATTTGCCCGTCGCGGGCAGTCTTTAAGTCGAAAGATTAAAGTCACAAAGTGAAAGCTTTAGACTTTATGACAGACTTTAGACAAACAACCTTAAGGTGGTTATTGCGGCGGGGCTCACCTCTTCCCATCCCGAACAGAGAAGTTAAGCCCGCCTGCGCAGATGGTACTGCAGTTATGTGGGAGAGTATGTCGTCGCCTTTCTTTTGAAAACCCTGTCATTTAGTTGGCAGGGTTTTTTGTTTTTGGACGGGGTGGTTGACCGTATATGATTATTTCTACTAACTGAATTAGTCAATTAAATATAGAACTATTAAGGTATATTTCTTTATTTTGCGGGCTTATCTATATGTTATGATTAATCAGGTTTTGATTATTGGTTTTGTCTGGCCTGAGCCCAATTCTTCGGCAGCAGGAGGGAGAATGATACAATTGATTGCGTTGTTTCAGGAACAGGGCTGGGAAGTTACTTTTGCAAGTGCTGCCCAGGACAGTGATTTTATGGTTGACTTGCCCGCTTTGGGAGTCAGAAAGGTAAGTATACTTTTAAATGACAGCAGTTTTGATACTTTTATAGCAGAACTCAATCCTTCTATGGTTCTTTTTGACAGGTTTATGATTGAAGAACAGTTTGGATGGCGGGTAGCAGAACAGTGTCCGGATGCATTAAGAGTATTGGATACTGAAGATCTTCACTGTTTACGGCAGGCACGACAACTGGCTTTTAGGCAGGCACGGGAATTTAATCATTCAGACTTATTTTCAGATGTTGCTAAAAGAGAAGTAGCGAGTATTTTGCGTTCGGATATCTCACTGATGATCTCTGAATTTGAGATGGAATTACTACAGCATGTTTTTAAAGTGGATAAGGCTTTACTTTACTATTTACCATTTTTACTGGACCCTATTGATTCGTCTGTAACTAACGACTGGACTTCTTATGAAAAGAGTGAAGACTTTATTTTTATAGGTAATTTTCTTCATGAACCAAATTGGAATGCTGTCCAGTACTTAAAAGAAACGTTATGGCCATTGATAAAAGAGCAGTTGCCGGATTCGGTACTGAGGATTTATGGGGCTTATCCTTCGCAGAAAGTTTTACAGCTGCATAACAAAAAGGAAGGTTTTTTGATTATGGGACGTGCAGAAAGTGCGCAAAAAGTAGTCAGGGATGCGCGTGTAGTTTTGGCGCCTTTGCGGTTTGGAGCAGGGATTAAAGGAAAACTGGTTGAAGCCATGTATTGCGGAATACCTACACTTACAACCACGATAGGAGCTGAATCAATGTCGGGTGAAATGCCATGGAATGGATTTATTGAGGATAATCCCCAAGGTTTTGCCGATTCTGCGGTACGGCTGTATGTAAATCAATCTTTATGGGAGCTTTCGCGGCAGAATGGTATAACTATATTTAATGCCCGGTATTTAAAGAGCGTCCACGGCCCTGATCTGATACTTCATTTAAATAAAATTATGGGAAAACTTCAAGCTCATAGAGAGTCCAATTTTATCGGTGGAATGCTTCTTTATCATTTAATGGCAGGTACAAAATATATGTCCAAATGGATAGAAGAGAAAAATAAGACAACATAAATGAACTCTTAATTTATGTTATAATTTTGAAGTTTTATAACGTGTTAGTGTTAAAAATGTGTTCATTACATTTATAATATGTATTAATTGTATATTTGATGATTATCTATTAAGCGTTGTTTGAGAGCAGCTGCCTCATGATTGTTAGCTAAATAGATGGGTATCATTCGTTACGACATTTTTAAAGCTACTATGAAGTTTAAATTATATTTTTTGGCCTTATTCTTTTTCGTGACAATTGCCGGTTATTCCCAATTGTCAGATTTTACTTTACAGGTAGATCCTAGTAATGAGACTTGTGTGAATAATGGGGGTATAGCTATAACTACTTCAAATACAACAGCAGGTGCTACCATCAAATATAGTCTTTATGAATTACCTAATACAACTACCCCGATTGCACAGTTTAGTGCTGACAGTTTTACGGGTTTAAATAGTGGAGATTACAGACTGGTGGCTACACAAACGTTAGGTGAGTCGTCGAATTCTGATTTTTTTGACTTTACTATTAATGATGGCAGAATCCCATTGGAATTTGGGGTGGTATTATCAACGGTAACCGACTGTGACCAAACAGTTACACTGACGGTTAATGTTACTTCAGGATTGGGACCTTTTTTTTATGAAATTATTGCCGGTCCAGTTCTCTTCCCACTTCAGTTATCAAATGAATTTACGGGTTTGGTCGCCGGATTTTATAAAATAAGGGTTGTAGATAATTGCGGAAATGGGGAAGTTTTAGATTATACACTCCAATTGGGAACAACAGGGCTTGCAGTTCTTCAGGTAGGAGATGCCAGTAGTCCTGCTGTTGCTACTTCGTGTACTAATAGGGATGTAACAAATCTGGTTACGCTTTTGGCCGGAACTGCTATAGTATATCCACTAACAGTACAATATGTTCTTCATTTGCCTGGCGGAATAGACCAGATTGTCAATCAAAGTTATCCAACAGGGCCTTCGGACCAACTGGAACTATTACTTAATGTGCCGCTTTATCCTTTTGAGATTTATACCTATGACGTAGCTGTTACTAACAGCTGTGGTGTTGTCTTTTCTAATCTCGGTAATATTGTAGATCCAAATCCAAGTGTTACTATTTCTCCTGTTCCTGATGAGTGTAGAAATGTTTACCTTATAATAGCTGCACAGAATTTCTCGCCTCCCTATACATTAGACTTTATAGAGGCACCGGCTGGTTTTGACCCTGCCTTATATAATGCTTTGGATCCCGGCCCTTTTACCAATATTTCTGTGAATTATGGCAGTGATACTTTATTTGCGCCTGAAGGTGATTATAAAGTCCAATTGCTGGATGGCTGTGGAAGATTGTCTGCGGTTGCGGAATTCACGGTTGAGCCAAAAGAACTGAAGCCAATAGTAAGTGATAGTGGAGTAAGTTGCACCGGAACCGGAGGAATCGCAAGGATTGCTTTGCCTGAATCCAGAAAAATTGTGTCTGCATTTATTACAATTGCCCCAGCGGCTTATACTCCCGCGCTACCGCAGGATGTTAGTTCTTTTCTTAGCGATTCCGGAATATTGACTGTAACGGGTCTTCCTATGGGCAAGTATACATTTACATTTACAGACGAATGTGGTAACGATTATGAAGAAGAAGTAGAGATAGAAGCATTTGATCCGGCATTCGAATTTATATTATCAGTGTTACCGGGTTGTACCCCTGAAATAGCTTCTATCAGGCTCAGATCTCCTAACAGTGGTGCATTGACATCTGTTATTGTAGAATCTGCACCGGCAGGTTTTATGCATCCTCTACCTTATGATGCAACTGCAGAAGTTATAGGTGGAACTCTCTTTATGACTGACATGCCTTCCGGGGATTATAGTTTTAGCGGTACGGATTCCTGTGGTCTGACATTAACGATTTCAAGAAATGTCAAAGGATATGATCCAGGGACAAGTAACTATTATTTTGTACCTCATTGCGGCTCATTTGATTTGAAAGTTACGGATCATAGTTCCATTATAGGAGTTTCCTACTGGCTTCAGAAATTAGATCCTTTGACCAATACATGGGGGCATCCAGCAACAAATGTACAGTATACAGAAGGTACGACCCCAACAACAGCAAATTCTATTTCTGTATCTAACCAAATAACAACTTTTAATCTTACTTATACAGGGACTTTCCGGATAGTAAAGGTATACCAGACTTATGACCAGGGGAGTGCGTTTTGTTATGATAAATACCCGCCATTTGTTTTCTCGGGTAACCTTGAGATCTTAAATACCTATTCACTGGAATGTGAGGGCGGATCAGGACCATCCGGTGTTTATATTGATGTGTCAGGAGTCCCGCCTTATGTATTGCGGATATTGACAAAAGATGGCGCACCTTTTCCTGTTAACAATGGAGACAATACTACTTTTGATAATCTTGCTGCGGGTCTTTATGTCATTCAGGTAGAAGACAGCTGTTTTAGGACCAGGACGGTCAATGTAAACGTTGGGACCTTGCTGCCATTGGTACAGGCTACTGATCCGGCGAGCGTCGGTAAGGGTGAGTTATTGATTTGTAGTGAAACCGGAGCATCAACAGGTGTTTTTGACCTCACATCATTAAGCCCGGTTATTTTAGGAAATCAGGCTGCGGATAATTATATAATAACCTATCATACTTCGCAGGCTGACGCAGATAGTGGCGACCATTTTATAGTGTTACCTCAATCGTATAGTAATACTTCAAATCCCCAGACGATTTATGTAAGGGTTGTACACAGCAGTATAGGAATCTGTTATGATACTACTTCCTTTGAATTATATGTAGGAAAAGCACCTGTTTTGTCAGTTGCTACAGACCAGTATTTATGTGATGAGGGAACTATCAGGATTTTTGCAGATAGTGATTACGATTCTTATAAATGGTCTACAGGAGCGCTTACTTCTTATATAGATGTAGACGAACCGGGTATTTATTCAGTTGAAGTGAGTAATATGTACGGGGCTTCTAAATGCAGTACTACCAAGGATATAACCGTTCTTGGATCCGGTCCGCCTACTATTACCGATGTTGAAGTTAATGACTGGAACGGTCGGGAAAACAGTATTGCTATTAATGTTACCGGTAGCGGCGATTATGTTTATTCACTGGACGGGGAAAATTATCAGAACAGTAATGTATTTACAGGCCTTTTGCCGGGAATTTATATGGTGTATGTTAAAGATATTCATGGGTGTGGGATTATTTCGAGAGAAGCAATTGTATTTGATTACCCGAAATTTTTTACTCCAAATGGTGACGGATTTAATGATAAATGGCAGATCAAGAATTCTATCCTTGAACCTGAAATGCAGATCTATATCTATGACAGATATGGGAAACTGATTACAGGATTTAAGGCGGGATCTCCAGGTTGGGACGGTACCTATAATGGTCATCCATTACCTTCGACAGATTATTGGTTTGTGGTAGAGCGGGCTGATGGAACAGTCCACCGCGGGCACTTTGCTATGAAACGCTAGAAACTAAAACTTATTTTATAAAATAAAACCCTTTCAGTTGGGATGCTGAAAGGGTTTTTGAAGTAAGCCTGAAAGATACTATTCTGATAGAATAGCCCTTGAGATTACTATTTTTTGTATTTCGGAAGTACCTTCATAAATCTGGGTAATTTTTGCATCACGCATCATACGCTCTACATGGTATTCCCTAACATAACCATTTCCGCCATGGATCTGTACCGCTTCGATAGTTGTATCCATTGCAGTCTGGGAAGCAAATAATTTTGCCATAGCCCCACTCAGGTCATAATTATTATGCATATCCTTATCCCATGCCGCTTTGAGGCATAAGTGACGGGCACATTCTATATTTACGGCCATATCGGCCAGTTTGAATGCGATAGCCTGGTGGCTTGAGATCTCTTTTCCAAAAGCTTTTCTTTCTTTGGAATACTTTAATGCCAGTTCGTATGCTCCTGAAGCAATTCCTAGTGCCTGTGATGCGATTCCGATCCTTCCGCCAGCAAGTGTTTTCATTGCGAATTTGAATCCGAAACCATCTTCACCTATCCTGTTTTCTTTTGGAACTTTTACATCGGCGAACATTAGGGAGTGGGTATCTGAACCCCTGATTCCCATTTTGTGTTCTTTAGGGCCTATTTCGAAACCAGGCATATCCTTGGTCATAATAAGCGCATTGATTCCTTTGTGTTTTTTATCCACATCGGTTTGTGCGATTACAATGTAAAAATCTGCTGTTTTTCCGTTAGTGATCCAGTTTTTGGTACCATTTACAAGATAATGGTCACCCATATCGATTGCGGTTGTTTTTTGTGAGGTCGCGTCACTGCCTGCTTCCGGTTCTGAAAGACAGAAGGCACCGTGTATTTGTCCGGATGCCAGTTTAGGAAGCCATTCCTGTTTTTGTTCCTCGGAGCCAAATGCCTGTAGTCCCCAACATACTAATGAGTTGTTAACAGACATAACCACTGAGGCAGATGCATCCACTTTGGAGATCTCTTCCATGGCCAGTACATATGAGATTGTATCCAATCCGCTACCACCGTATTTAGGGTCTACCATCATGCCCATGAATCCCAGCTCACCCATTTTTCTGATTTGCTCAGTAGGGAAAATTTGTTTTTCATCTCGTTCAATAACACCAGGAAACAGTTCGTTCTGAGCGAAATCTCTTGCTGCCTGCTGAATCATTAAATGCTCTTCGGTAAGTTTAAAATCCATAATTTATTTAAATAATGTTTGCCGTTTATTATTTGTTTGTGCCCAAATGTAAATATTTATTATCAAATATTCAATGAGAATCGCTATTTTTGACGTTATGCTTAAAGAAAACTACAACGTTATCGGAGTCATGTCGGGAACTTCCCTTGATGGAGTTGATTTGGCACACATTCATTTTTCTATTAAAAATGAAAAATGGAGTTTTGAAATTATTGAAAGTGAAACAATTGGCTATGTACAGGGCTGGGTTTCCCGTCTTAAAACAGCAGTTGGGTTTTCGGAAGACGAATTATTGTACCTTAATAGAGACTATACCGTTTTATTAGGCACTATTATTTCTGATTTTATTACAAAGTATGGGATAAAGGATCTTGATGCTGTTTGTTCGCATGGTCATACTGTATTGCACCAGCCACAAAACGGCTTTACGTTGCAGATAGGCAATCTTCCGGAAATAGCATCATTTGTGCAGCAGACTGTGGTTTGTGATTTTAGGGTACAGGATGTTGAAATGGGAGGTCAGGGCGCACCTTTGGTTCCTATTGGGGACAGGATCCTGTTTCCTGATTATGACTATTGCCTTAATCTGGGCGGTTTTTCGAACGTTTCTTTTGAAGAAGATGGGGAGCGTATTGCTTTTGATATTTCGGCGGTCAATACGGTTTTGAACTTTTATGCGAACCAATTGGGGTTTGATTATGATGATAAAGGTTTGATTTCGGGGCGGGGCGTTATTCATCATGAATTACTAAGTGAGCTGAATGAACTGCCGTTTTATAAAAAGACGTATCCTAAGTCATTGGGATTTGAGTTTGTACGGGAAGTGCTGTTGCCAATGATAGATGGCTATTCCTTGCCTGTTCAGGATGTACTGAGAACTTTTACAGAACATATTGCTGTGCAGATTGCTTTGGCACTACATAAAAAAGAAGGCCGTATTTTAGTAACCGGTGGCGGAGCCTATAATGATTTTTTGATTGAAAGGCTGCGTACTTATTTGCCGGAGATGACTATTGTTATCCCTGATAAGAAGTTATTGGAATTTAAGGAAGCATTGATTTTTGGGCTGCTGGGCGTTTTGAGGCTCCGCGGTGAGGTCAATGTACTGTCCAGTGTTACCGGTGCGGAGCGGGACCATTGTTCGGGTCAACTATTCCTATCATAGGTACCGGATTTTATATTACCCTGACTTTTATACGGAGTTGTATGGACGATACCATGGCTTTGGGTAGGCTTTGGTACGGCTTTGACCTGGGGATGAGTAGGCTTTGGTATGGGTATTCCAGCCCGTTTCTACGTACTATCCTGATGGAGTATAGGTAGGATTTATACTTATGAATGCTTATTATAAGGATTAAAAAAAATAACAAAATATACGAAATCTGCATTAACCTATTTTTTATATTTGCACAACTTAAACATATCGCAACCAAATGAAAGATTTATTAAAGAAATTTGAAAATAAAGAACCTGAAATAATTTTTAACTGGAAAGATGCCGAAACAGAAGCCGAAGGGTGGACTGTAATCAATTCCCTTAGAGGCGGAGCTGCCGGTGGCGGTACCAGGATGAGAAAAGGACTTGATGTCAATGAAGTGCTTTCGCTGGCAAAAACTATGGAGGTGAAGTTTTCGGTTTCGGGACCTGCTATAGGCGGAGCGAAGTCGGGTATTAATTTTGACCCGAATGACCCGCGTAAAAAAGGTGTATTACAACGTTGGTACAAAGCGGTTTCCCCTTTATTAAAAAGCTATTATGGAACCGGTGGTGATTTGAATGTTGATGAGATCCATGAAGTGATCCCTATGACTGAGGAGTGTGGGGTATGGCACCCGCAGGAAGGTGTTTTTAACGGACACTTTAAACCTACAGAAGCTGATAAAATTAACCGTATCGGGCAATTGCGCCAGGGTGTGGTTAAGGTAATTGAGAATCCAGTGTTTTCACCGGATGTTACTAAAAAATATACGATTGCCGATATGATTACCGGATATGGCGTTGCCCAGGCGGTTCGTCATTTTTATGATATCTATGGCGGTTCTGTAAAAGGTAAAAAAGCCATTGTACAGGGATTTGGTAATGTTGGATCTGCTGCAGCGTTTTATCTTGCTGATATGGGCGCTAAAGTGATCGGGATTATTGACCGTGACGGTGGGCTTATTAAAGAAGAAGGATTTACATTTGAAGAGATAAGGACATTATTCGTTAATAAAGACGGAAACAAACTGGTTGCAGATAACATGATTCCATTTGATGAGATCAATGCTAAAATATGGACTATAGGAGCAGAGATCTTTACGCCATGTGCGGCATCGCGACTTGTGACTCAGGACCAGGTGGAGAGTATGATCGCTTCGGGACTTGAAGTAATCTCCTGTGGTGCTAATGTACCGTTTGCAGATAAGGAAATTTTCTTTGGACCGATTATGGAAAATATTGACCACAAGGTGAGCCTGATTCCTGATTTTATTTCCAACTGTGGTATGGCAAGGGTATTTGCTTACTTTATGGAGAAAAAAGTACAGATGACAGATGAGGCTATCTTCCAGGATACTTCTGAGATCATAAAAAACGCTATTGTGAAAGCACATGAGCTGAACAGTTCCAAAACCAATATCAGTGCGACGGCGTTTGAGATAGCGTTGAAACAACTGGTATAATTTACAATTATACAGTAAGCGCCGGCAGTATTCTGCCGGCGCTTATTTTTTAAATCCCTACGAATAACAATTTATTTTAATTATATTCGTTATATAAAAAATCATTTACCTTTATAAAGTGATGCAATACACGGAATCCAACTATAAGAAAGAATCATTGGCTATAGCGGCAGCTTTGTTTGCGCTGTTGTTCCTGATTTTAATATTCCTGACTTTCTCGAACCAGTCTGTTATTCCTGAACTGGAAGGCGGTGGCGGGGGAGGTGATATTGCCGTAAACTTTGGTAACAGTGAGGTAGGTTCGGGTAAGAATTATGAATCTACGGAACTTGCGACCCCTGCACCTAAATCCAGACAACCTGAAGTAACCAGCCGTGAAGAGATCATAACATCGGATACTGATGATGATGTTCCTGCGGTAGTGGCTGTTAAGAAACCGAAGGATGAAAAGAAGAAACCGGTTGAGAAACCTGTGGAAGTTGTAAAACCAAAACCCTCAAAATCTACATCGGATGCGTTGGCCAATGTATTGAACAGTGCCAATTCTAAAGGTGGGGACGGTGATGATGACGTTGCCGGTAATAAAGGAAAAACGTATGGCGATCCTAAAGCGACCGGCTATAACGGTGGCGGTGGAAGCGGAACAGGCAGCGGTGGCGGTAACGGCAGCGGGCAGGGCCTTGGAACGGGAAGCGGTTATGGTAATGGTAACGGCGGCGGAAAAGGGAATGGCGTAGGTAATTACCAACTTAGCGGAAGAAAAGTTTTGACTAAACCACAGCCTCAGTATACCTGTAATGAGGAAGGGACTGTTGTTGTAGAGATATCGGTTAATAATGCCGGAAAGGTAATAGGAGTGGTTCCGGGTGTAAAAGGGACTACGAATACGGCCAAATGTCTTTTGGACCAGGCAAAGGTTGCGGCAATGAACACCAAGTTTGATGCGAATGCTGAAGCGCCGGACAGGCAGGTTGGGAAGATCATTTACAATTTTAAACTTACGGAATAACAGTTTTATTCCGCATTCATATATTTTACTTCACTTTACAATCACCAAATGACTTATCAGGAAACGGTAAACTGGATGTTCGGGCAGCTTCCAATGTACCAGACACAGGGCGCGTCTGCTTATAAAGCGGATTTGTCCAATACTATATTACTTGCCGATCATCTTAATAACCCGGAAAAAGGCCTTAAATGCATTCATGTGGCCGGAACTAACGGTAAGGGTTCGACTTCAAATATGCTGGCTTCTATATTACAGGAAGCGGGTTATAAGACGGGATTGTATACCTCGCCGCATTTAAAGGATTTTAGGGAGCGGATTAAGATTAACGGGGTTGATATTACGGAGGATTTTGTTACCGGTTTTATAGCGGCTAATAAATCGTTCTTTGAGGAGAACCAGTTGAGTTTTTTTGAGATGAGTGTTGGCCTTGCGTTTGATTATTTCCGGACAGAGGATGTGGACATTGCGATTATAGAGGTTGGCATGGGGGGTAGGCTTGATTCTACGAATATTGTTACTCCGCTGGTTTCTGTGATTACGAATATAGGTTTTGACCATACACAGTTTTTGGGGAATACGCTGGCTGCAATAGCGGGCGAGAAGGCGGGGATTATAAAAGCGGGTGTTCCGGTTGTGATTGGGGAGTATACGGAGGAGACTAAGCCTGTTTTTCTGGCGAAGGCTACTGATGTTGGGGCGAAGGTTTATTTTGCTTCTGAGTTGGTAGAGGAGGTTTATCCGTCGGTTTTAATAGGGGATTATCAGATTGCTAATATAAAGACGGTTTTGGAGACTGTGACCGTTTTGCAGGGGCAGGGGGTATATGTTGTTACTGAGGGGCATATTAAAAAGGGTTTGTTGAATGTTATAAAGAATACGGGTTTTCAGGGGAGATGGCACCAATTGCAGGATGCTCCGAAAGTGATAGCGGATACGGCTCATAACAGGCATGGTCTTGAGATTGTGTTAAATCAGGTACAAAAAGAGGATTTTGATAAGTTGCATTTTGTTTTGGGGGTTGTAAATGATAAGGATTTGGATGATATTTTGCCTTTATTTCCTAAAAATGCGTTTTATTATTTTTCACGGCCGAATATTCCCCGTGGACTCGATGCTGCACTTCTACAAGCGAAGGCAGCAGACTACGGACTCAAAGGTGAAATATATGATTCTATTCCAGAAGCTTACGTCAAAGCTTTAGCAGCTGCGGGTTCTGGGGATTTTATATATGTTGGTGGCAGTACATTTGTAGTTGCAGAAATATTGTAATTTTTCTGTATTTTGTTTGTGGATATGGAAAATGTGCTTATATTTGCACACGCAATAAGGGAAATGAGTTTTTGTTTTTTGAGTTGTTGAATCGAGTGACTTAGCTTGATTGAGAATAAAAATAGGGCGATTAGCTCAGTTGGTTCAGAGCATCTGGTTTACACCCAGAGGGTCGGGGGTTCGAATCCCTCATCGCCCACGGAAATAAAAATAAAGCCATTGGATTCCAATGGCTTTATTTTTATTTAGAGATGTTTTTCTTTCACAAACTCATTAGTTTATTTTTTGTTATCTCAAAAAAAATAAATTTCAATTTACGGAAAACAACAATGCCAGTGTTGTTTTTTTGTTTAGTATTGTAAAACCTTATGCTACATTACGTATCGCATAACCTGTAGGAGGGGTGCATGCGCTATAAAGTAGCGGATAGATAAAAGTTAGGTGCAATTATAAACAATGACAAATGTGGAAAATAGCTTTACCAATTGAGGGTATAAAGACAAACCTTGATAACGTTCATTTTGGACCAATTACTATATTTAGACTCAGGAAAAACTTGTTTCCAGAGATTTCAGATGAAAATTATAATTCGCTTGCTATTGGTTTAAATTCTGATGAAAAATTTAAATTTAATTCAGAATTTGATTGTATTGACTTCTTAGAAGATGCGTTGGCTATATTTAGATTATACGTTTGTCAACGAGTTCACTCAATGGCTGCATTAAATATAATTACGAAACGAAAACTGTGGACATATTCAGAACTGTTTGAAATAAATATTACAGATTCAGGCTTGTCTAATAGTGTACAATTAAAGCCAGGTGGTCGGATTTACGAATACAGACTGACGGAGGAACATATCACACTGTTTAATCAGAAAAGACTTCCTGATATTTTGCAATTACTTTTTAGACTTCATAAAAAAGAATCTGTTTCTCCTCTAGATGAATTAATAACCAAATCATCTATGTGGGGAGGACAAATGCTTGAGGATACCTTTTATCGAGATCGTTTTTTGCGTGGTGTTACAGCTCTTGAGACAATAGTTGAAAAATCTCCAATTAAAGGCATTTCCCGAAAATTCAGAGAGCTCGGAGCTAAGTTGTATTTTAAATTTGATAAATCTTACACACGAGAGTCGCTTGAAGAATCGCTCAAAGAAATTTATAAATTACGATGTAACATTTCTCATGCAGGTGATATCAGTTTTGGCATATCGCAAGCAATATTTGATAATTTAATGTCTCAGATTTGTTTTAATGCAATCGAAGTTTGGATGGAAGTAAATACATTAGATGAATTTTATAACGAAATTAATAACTGCACCTAATTGCCCGAGTTGATTTTCTGTAAATTGAACGTCTAATTCTCATAATTTCGTTTCCGTTCGGAAGAGAGTACCTTCTCAGAATTTTACTGTCGCGGTTAAAGGCATAACGTTAAATCCAATTATCATATAAACAAGAATATAGAAATGAAAAATTCAGATTTTATTATTGAATGGGTTGAAAATCTGAAATCAGAAATGAACGGATTACCTTTTATTGAAGATGATATTCGAAAAGATTTTTATGGACTAATCAATGATATAGCTTATTGTTATTATAGACCATATTTGCTTTATGAAATATCTGCTTTGACAAACCAACAAAAACTTGATTTCGGAACACTCAAAGAAAACCAACACATTAAGGCAATAGAAGCTCTAACTAAAAATAGTACTTCAGCAAAATCCCACTTTAACTCACTTAACAGAAATTTCATCTTGGATGCTTGGTCAACTTTTGAAATTTGTGTGAATACTTTTTGCGAAGGAATTTGCAGCGTAGAAGAAATTGAAAAACTACTAAGCCATAAATATTCAGAAATTAAAAAGATATTACCTAAAAACAAATTAACTGATTCTGAATTAACTGAATTGAAAATTAAATTAATGACAAAACATTTAACTCACGTTCCTATAGTTAGAAAAACAGATATTCTTTTTAAAAAAGCAATTGGATATCCAAGAAATATAGAAGATGATAAAAAGTTTTTGTTTTTTTTTGGAGGATTGAGAAACACAATGCACTCTAACTTCATCCATTATGGAAATTCCTTTGAGTATACATTTGGAAATGCTAAATTTAAATTTAATAATGGGGAATTAGTAAAATGGTATGATCCATTTGAATCAACACCAAAACTATATTTTTATCTAGTTGGTAATTTAAAAGAAATTTGGAAAGCGTTAATTGAATCGATAAAATTTGATGGAATAATTTATTATCCAAATTTAGATCAAGAATAATTACACCTAATACACGTTTTGTCGTATTTGGGATTTAGTGGAATTGTCATTTTAATTCTTATTTTCGTTAAGCCGAAAATAATCGTTTTCAAAACTCTCAAACACGACAAAGTGCAAGAATGCTATAAGTATACAAAAACACTATGAACATAGATTTGACAGAAATAATTATAGGGATATTTAAATCTCTTTTTTATGGATTACTCTTATTGTTAGTCGCACTATTCTTAATTCCAGAAAGTTGGGTAATTAAGGTTTTACGCCTTATCAAACCTTCAATAATTAAAACTCTATTTAAAAACAATGATAAATATTTCAAAGCTTTTCTTGGTATTATTATAAGTGGCGATTATCAAGAAACCTTTGCAAATGATATTGAAGGAAAAGAGTTAATTGAAAAAATAAAGGATAATAAAAAAGAACTTGACAAGATTGAAACAAATATGTTTACTATTGATTTGTTAGAAGACCTCTTTGAAACTTTAAGTTTTTCAGCAATTCATTATACAATGGAAACAACACAAGATGTAATTGAAAATCTCGCAAATTACTTCACCAATTACTCTTCAAGACTTGTTGATACCTCTTACAGAAAAAATTTCGCAAAAGACACTCTAGATAAATTCGAAGAAATGATTTCTAAAATGAATGAAACCCAAGAATATGAAAGTGAGAATAAACTAGGAGAAAAGGCAACTAAAGATATGAGATATAGATATTCTCGTGAATTTAGAGAATACCTGAAAAATGAGAAAGAACAACTAAATAAAACTAGGGACTTATTAAAAGATAATATAAAATTAAGTGCTTTAAAATTACTAGAAATATCAAAATGAACAATGTAAAGAATTTCATATTATCAATTCCTAATCTTTCTTTTGCTTATCTCTTCGGTAGTAGAGCATCAAATACACACACAGAAGAGTCAGATTTTGATATTTGTATTATTATCAAAAACGATAATAAAGACGAAATCCGAAAATTAATAGTTGATTTTTTACTTAATAATAAAGAATTTATTCAGCCATTAATTTTAACCGAGCAAGAATTTAACGATAAAATGAAAATAGACGTTTATAGGAATGAAATTATTAGAAATGGAATTAAAATAGAAAAAAATAATATCAGCTAACATGTGCTGGCTACTACTTAATCTGACAATTTTAAAACCACCTAATTGTCAGATTAAGTAGTGGCTAGTACATATAATTGAGGATTAATCCTCAACCAGTTCTTAACTATATTTGAAAAAAGGGTTCAGCTTTAAAAAAAGCTAAACCCCATTAAACTTACACACTTTGTAGGATAGTGTCTTTTTTTCATAACTTCATTTTGTTCAACCTAGAGAAACTCTGCTCCAATTTCCGCAACTGCCGTAAAGCCACAGGATGTTTTAAATAGGCACAAGGTGTTCGATTGTAATCTCTATCATTTTTAATACTTTGAATTGAAATGTTATAGCCTGTTTTTATTTCTTTTCAATATGTTTTTTATGAAAAACATATTGAAAAGTGTTTTAAAAGTCTTAATTTAATTATGTTATATTTGTAAGGTGTACATACCGTACAGCCTCGCATAACAAATCATATAATACTCACTATCATTTGGAACCATCTGAAAAATCATTTGATGAAATCAAGCATTTAATCCCTGATATTAATTTATTAATTTTAACCGCTAACGAAATTGAAAGTTTTCATGTCAAACAGGCTTTACAACCTTTAAATAACTTTGATGATGTCTTAAAAGTACCACATGGTCAACATACTTACTTTATTGGAACTTTTGGAGAATACCAAGCCGTTCATGTCCAATTAGGTAAAATGGGATCAATGACAGATACTGGTGCAATTTTAACGGCACTCAATTCTATTGAATATTGGGATCCAAAAGCCGTTGTTATGATAGGAGTAGCAATGGGTATAGATGATAAAAAACAACAAATAGGAGATGTATTGATATCTGAAACAATAATATCCTATGAAAGTCAACGGTTAGGAAAAACTATTATTCAACGTGGCCCAATTGTTGAGCCTGGAACTGTGTTATTAAATAGATTTAAAAATGTTACAGGATGGTCATGTTCCGTTGGGGATGAAAAATTTTCCAAAGTATTGGCTGGTCAAGTTTTATCGGGTGAAAAATTAATCGATAATTTGACTGAGAGAGGTAAATTGCTTAAAAAATATCCGCAGGCTATAGGGGCAGAAATGGAAGGTGCGGGAATATATGCTGCATGTAGAAATAAAAATGTAAGCGAATGGATTCTAGTTAAGGGAATTTGTGATTATGGCGATGGTAATAAAGGATTCAATAAAGAACAAAGACAAAATTTGGCTGCTCAAAGCGCAACCTCTTTATGTGTTAAAGTTTTCAGCTCTAAAGTTGGATTTACTAATATTGGTTTATACCCTGTTGTCAGACAAAATATTTTAGAATTTAATAATGCAGAATCAATAGACCGAATTGAAGAAGAAATTATAGCAATAGTAGAATTAAATTATAACAAAGAAGATATGCATTCCGCAGTTCAAACAACAGTAGCAGCATTTCTGGATTTAACTTCTTATCAAAAAGCCATTATAATAAACGAAATTGGACTTCCTTTATTAAATTTAGCAAACTTAAGTGGTCATGAGATGGATAAAGAACTTTTTCGTCAGGTAAAAGAAAATAATCTTTTATCTAATCTATGGAATGCCATTAATAAATTAAAACCCTTTACGAATAATCAAAACCCATTTTCATGAACCAAACCTACAACTGCACAGATTTATTCCCAACATGGTACAAAGCAATAGATCCATCAGTAACAGCTGATATAGTTAAGAAAAGGATTGATGCTATTAACATCATTATTGAGCTTAATGATAGTAAATTATGGCTGGATATCGTAAAAATAGCTTATGGCATTACCGACTATGATCCTATTAATAAAACTGTTTTTGAAACTAAATTTAAAGATAACGACATTTCTTTTCCTATTACGTCAAATAATAATATAGTTAAGGTTTTAGCAGAAATTTCCCTTTGCTTCTTATTTGAATCTGGAAATATCTTAAGTCAGTGTATTAGTATGGCTGTAATTAATGCCAATTTTTTTGAGCAATATTTCGCTAGCGATATTCCTTTTTATTTATATGCTAATGATAAAAATATTGAAAAACAATCTGATGAAAATATTGAATACAATGAAATTGAAGGAAGATTGCTTGAGAAAGAAAGTGAATTAGAAGAGGAGGATGAAGAGGAGGAAGATGAAATTATGACAAAGGAAGATTCTTTGGATTTATTGAAAATGGTAAATTTTCTTAACAAAGAGAACAAAAAACTTAAAGAGGAAACAAATGTATTATGGTGGTTATTTGGTCAACATAGTTCACTAAACAACGCATATTTTTACGATCTTGGTGTTCCTAAAATGATTTTAGCTTCTGCGCAGGAATTATTTGATTTAATTATTCATACCGGTTATATCCATTCTGCTAAGCATATTTTATCCAAGGCGTTAATAAGCAGCAATAATAATAAATTAAAATTCAAGGATATATCTTTATCAGAATCAATTATTGCAGCATCACCTAATATAAAACAAAAATTATTGTCTCATGGGGAACTAGGGAACTTGACACCATTGCTATATGGTATAAGTCTTGAGAAACAATTTGAGAATCCGTCAATATGGAAAAATGCATATAACCAAAAAATAGGATCTGGGAATATAGATAAAAAATTTAGACCAGAAGAAATAGCTTTTCAGTTTTATAGAGAAATTGTATTTTTAAACCTTTACAAGCTTTAAAAATGACTGAAATAAAAGCATGTAAACAATTGGGTTGTGAGATCAGAAATGATGGTAAATGTTTGGAAGGTCTGGAACCTGATGAATGCCCACATTTTTATTGGAGTGAAGATGGTGACAGTGAAGAAACTATAGAAATTGAAAAGTCTTCCGTAGTTAATAAAGTCTCTAGTAAAATAAATGTATTTCCAGGTTCTGAACTAAGTCTTGCTGAAATAACATCCATTACTCATAGATATCCGTGTGATCTAGTTATAATATTAGGTGACTTAGATTGTGGCAAGACCACATTATTAGCAACAATTTTTGATCTTTTTCAAATAGGGCACTTAAAAAAATATTTATTTGCTGGTTCTTTAACTCAAAAAGGATTTGAAATTAGAAGTCACTTGTCGAGAATGCTATCAGGAGGAACAAAACCGGATACAGAAAGAACAAAAACTCTTGAATTTAGAATTTTACATATTGCAATTAAAAGTATTGAAGATTCTATTATAAAACATTTTTTACTATCAGATATATCAGGCGAAACTATTCAATTGGCTCGAAGTTCCGGTCCTGCAATGAAAGATCAGCTAGGAATGGTTAAACTGGCTAACCATATAATTTATATAATTGATGGGGAGAAACTTTCAGGACCAAAAAAAGCAGCCACAATAATGGACGCTGAATTATTCATTCAGTCTGCAATAGACAATAAGATTTTCACTAAAGATACAATTCTCAATATTTTGATTTCTAAATGGGATCTTTTAGAAAAAGTAGAAACTTTTAATCTAGAAGAAAGCATCATAAAAAAAATTAATATCCGCTTTCAAGAAAAATTAAATGGAATTAATTTTAAAAAAATAGCATCCAGACCGAATGAAGAAAATGTCTCAAATATTGATTTAGGATTTGGTGTAGAAGATTTAATTAATGATTTTATGAAGGTTCCTACAACACAAAAAAAAATAACTTTGCAAATGAAAACTTGTGGACGATACATAGAAAATTATAAAATAAAAAATAATGACTGATAAGGGAATATTATTTTCAGGTCTTCCTGAATCAGGTAAAACAACTTTTCTAGCAGCACTTTGGTACTTTATATTTAATAGTACGGAAGAACAAGAATATACAAGTGGCAGCCTTGAAGACACTGAATTAGAATATTTGAATTCAATTAGTCGAAATTGGGCTAGTTGCGAAGATGTAATACGAACCAATCAAAATAAAATTGAAATGGTAAGTATTAAAATGACACATAAAATATCCGGGTACTCCATGATATTAACGATACCTGATATTTCTGGCGAGACTTTTAACACTCAGTTCCAAGATCGTGAATGGGACGAAGAATTTGACTATTTATTAGAAAATGTTTACGGAATATTGCTTTTTATCGACCCAAGAGATAGGAAAAATAAACCTAGACTTATCTATCACGAAAGTCAACATTATAGATTTTTTAGTGAAACTATGGTTAATCCGAGCTCTGAGCAACGTTGGACCGAAGATTTGGTTCCAAGCCAAGTAAAATTAGTTGATTTTCTACAAATGGTCGACTTTCATAAGCCTAATCTTATAAAAAAAATATCTGTAATTGTTTCTTGTTGGGATTTAATAGATAGTAATCAAAAGCCTGAATTATGGTGTAAGGAAGAACTTCCATTGTTATATCAATACCTAATTTCAAATGAGCAACTTTTTAAAGTTAAATACTTCGGTGTAAGTTCACAAGGAGGAAATTATGAAATTGATGATATAAAAGAAAATTTAATTAAGAAAGAACCTCTTGATCGAATTACTGTGACCGATGGGGTATATACGTCTAATAATATACTAGATCCAATACTTTGGATTACCAATGAAGATAAAGATTGATCAAACACTGCATGGTTATCAAAATGGCCATCAACTTTTAATGTCATCTTCGCCACTATCCAGTGATGCGAAGAAGACTCTATTGGTTCAATCTGACTTATCAGGTTCGAATATAGATGACAGCTTTAAAGTTTATATAAGCGGATATCCGCTAGCAACTCATTATGCCTTTAGTAAGACATGGTATGCTGACGAAATGCGAAGGCCAGGCTGTGTATGGACTCATACTTTATTAATATCATTCTCAGATTTAGGAAAAATTCCAGATTTAGATCAACTTTTAGTTTATTTTAATAGGCCTATTAAAGATGAGTACACAATGTATTCATTACCTATTTCAATCGAAAAGGATGAATTAAAAAATTCAAATTCTATTTTCGATGATTTTTTGACCGCACTGCCACTATTTGATGCGTTATATAATTATCCTGAAAGAACTATCATTAATCCTTCATATAGTTCTTTAGAATTTGAAAAAATGGTCGTGCAAATATGGAGTAATCAATGGCCAAGATTACGAAGAAATTTTTCTTTCTGTACAGGAGCACTAAATTTAAAAGTCTTAGATGGCGTTGAATTTGATCTTCAAATTGTACCAATGCGAGCTGCAGGCTCAATTGAAAAGCAAAGTTCAAATAGCTTTACAATAGGCAATTCAATTGCAATAGATGATACTTGGATTAATATTCTTAATAATTCACCCAAAAATCATCTGCGTAAATTTCTTTGGTTTTATGGTTCTGATGTAAAAGGATTACGAAAAAATTACAAACCCTTATTAACATTATTTGAACTTTCGCAATTAAAGAATTCCGGATTTAGGCTCATAAATAACTTAATTTATAATTTATTTGATGATAATGAAGGATTACTTTTAAAAAATGAAGTTTACAATAATGGTATGCTTTTTAATTTTAATGAAAAGGAAGTTCTAGATTATTTAACATCAAATGAGCAAACTAATATTGATAAAAATATTGTCAACGAAAGATTAGTAAATGCTTTAAAATCGAACAAAATAAGTACCAATGAGTTCTTTGATTTTTATATTAATACCGCGCCTGAACTTATAAATTATGATATATGGAAAGACATTTTAATTAATTCAACAGATATAATAGAACTTTTAAGTCGTGATTCTAGGTTGATTTCGGTGTTTTCAAAAAAAATACCATCTATTGCTACATTAAATGAAACTTGGAAACTACCTTTTGAGATACAGAAAAAGATTATAGAAATTCTAGAAAATGCTGCAAATATTAATTGGGAATCTATAATTAAGTCAATATTAGAATCTAAAAGTTCAATTATATTTCATTTATTAAAAAATAATGACCCTAAAATATATTTTTTGATTAAGTTTTATAATAATGGATTTCCTGTCTCCACAGATGTTCTTTCATTGGTTTTTACAAGCAAAATAATTCTGAAAGATTTCATTCGCAAGAACGTCTCTACGCTCAATGTACAATTTTGTTGTACAATTTTTCAAAAACTATATTATGAAGATCTCAATTCTCTAGGGCTAGATTCAAACATGTGGAGACAGATTTATAAAAAAATTAATGATGAGCAAACAAAAATTCACGCCTCATGTATTTTACTTTCATTTGGTCTAAACCGAAAGATTTCTAATCCTGCATTAATAGTTTCAGAATGCTTTAATGATGTATATCATTTTGCTAAAAAATCAAAAATTAATCATGATATATGGCGTCTTATTCCTCTCGATGTTATAGAGCAAGAGGATGAAGATACATTTTCTTTAATTTTTAGTTATTTATTTTTACCGAAAAAAAATAATATCCCTAGCTGGGATTATTGCGAATTATTAATACGGACTCTAGTGAATAAATTTATTAAATTTCACTGGCCTTTACAATATTTTTTGGATAGCCTAAAGACATTTGACACAACAAAAAGTGCTATTAGCTATGCTATAGGCTTCAAAAAAGGTTCAAAATTTATGAAAGAAATTTTAATAAATATTGATAGAAGAAAAGTACAGATAGGAAAGCATCAGGTTCAATTGATAACTTCCTTAAAAAGGAAATTAAGGTATTGATTATCAGTATGAATAATATAAGCAAGAATGATTATAGAATATAAGGCAAATATTGATTCACAAACTCATTATACCGATCGCTTAAAACTTCATAATCATGATAAGGTACATCATCTATAAAACCATATCGTAATGATGTATTGTGACCGGAAGCCCTCTTTAGCAATTCTCTGTCTTTTTCAGTTTCTCGAGGGAAAATCTCTGCGGTAAGCGGTGTGAAATACTCACACAATTCAAAAAGGATAATGAAAAATGATTGAGCATATAGCTGAGAAACAATTTGATTAGTCCGAGACAGGTTTGCTCGACTACAAAATGCATCATGAAGACTTGGATTTTCGTAGCGCCGCTGCTACCATCCATCGCTTCGGCTTCGATTAAAAATTCTTATGGTCGGTCCGTCCCGTTGGTGCAGGCACATTTTTGCTGATTTCAGGGTTCTGACAGGGATTTTTTCAGAAGGAATGGGGGAGTGGGAGTTTCCTGGAACAGTAACTGATCACGTTGCATAATTTGGTAAAAGAAATGCTACTGGTCATTTCGTTTTTGGAGTGCAACAGTAGGTCACTGTATAAAGTATCAAAAGCATCTAACTAGTTAAAAGCCTTTTTGATGATTATAATAATATTATATTTGAAAATAAATAATGTGTGATACTTATTATACATATCTACTCAAATTTGTGCGGTTGTCACACATATAAATAAGTTGTCACACATTTTAAAACCGAAAACACATAGAAGAAATATATGAAAAAAGGTTGTTTATATTCTTT
>Ga0247742_10000880_pt1 | contig 22506 bp, 16 predicted proteins | sample UWRJL208509C2_FD_180944 | JGI IMG/M metagenome (GOLD analysis project Ga0247742, IMG submission 180944) | Plant litter microbial communities from Arlington Agricultural Research Station in Wisconsin, United States - UWRJ-L208-509C-2 | ecosystem: Environmental > Terrestrial > Plant litter >... | reverse complement strand
GACCCCTTTCAAAACACGCTACAGCCGACACTCGCTGCACCACAGACAAAGAACTACGCGAACACATAAAACTGCTCCCCTCAAATCGGAACTGAAATTCTCAGTCCAACTTCAGGGGAGCAGTTCACGTGAGTGAGAGAGCGTTGCTCGAAAGCGGCCGTTATGTGAGCGAGGGACGCTGGAAAAGGGTGGTGATGTGAGAGAGGATCAGCCAGCCGGCGTGAACCATGAGGCGCCCAGCGGAGGAAGCGTTACAGTCAGCGCCGCAGGTTGTCCATCAGTTCCCGGAGTAGACGCCGTCAGTGATCCTGCGTTGACAACCCCCGAGCCGCCGTATGTCTCAGCGTCCGTGTTGAGGACTTCCGTCCACTCCCCTGCTGCAGGTACGCCCAAGATGTAATCCTTGTGCGGACCGCCGGAGAAGTTCACTGCGCACACCAGCGGTTTGCCATCGTGGTCCCAGCGGATGAACGTGAGGACGTTGTGATCAGCATCCCCGCCGTTGATCCATTGGAAACCGCCGGCCTCGTTGTCCCGCTGGTAAAGGGCCGGCGTTGCGGTATAGAGCTCGTTCAGATCCTTGATCAGGAGCTGCAGCCCGCGGTGCGCGGGAATGTCGGCGAGGAACCAATCCAGTCCGTACTGTTCGGACCATTCTGCTTCCTGGCCGAACTCCGTACCCATGAAGATGAGCTGCTTGCCCGGATGCGCCCACTGGTACGCAAAGAACGCGCGCAGGTTTGCCAGTTGCTGCCACCGGTCGCCCGGCATCTTCCGCAGCATGGAGCCTTTGCCGTGAACTACTTCGTCGTGGCTGATGGGCAGCAGGAAGTTCTCAGTGAAGGCATAGACCAAGGAGAACGTGATGGTGCCGTGGTGCCATTTGCGGTTGATGGGGTCTTCGGAAATGTACTTGAGCGAATCATGCATCCAGCCCATGTTCCATTTGAGCCCGAAGCCGAGTCCGCCGTGGTTGGTGGGAGCCGTAACACCGGGGAATGCGGTGGATTCCTCGGCAATGATGATGGCGCCCGGGTGGGACTTGTAGACGGTGGCGTTGACTTCCTGCATGAAGGAAATGGCTTCGAGGTTCTCACGCCCGCCGAACTTGTTGGGCTTCCACTGCCCTTCTTCGCGGGAATAGTCCAGGTAGATCATCGAGGCAACAGCATCTACACGCAGGCCATCAATGTGGAATTCTTCCAGCCAGTACAGCGCGTTGGACACCAGGAAGTTCCTGACCTCGCTGCGCCCAAAGTCGAAGATCAGCGTTCCCCAGTCCGGGTGTTCGCCCAAGGCGGGGTCCGAGTGCTCGTACAGTGGCTGGCCGTCGAACTGTGCCAGCGCCCAGGAGTCCTTGGGGAAGTGGGCAGGTACCCAGTCAAGGAGGACGCCGATGCCGGCCTGGTGGAGTGAATCCACCAGGAACCGGAACTCGTCCGGGTGTCCGAACCGTGAGGTGGGAGCGAAGTAGGACGTCACTTGGTAGCCCCACGAACCACCGAAGGGGTGCTCCGCCACCGGCATGAACTCAACGTGGGAGAAGCCGAGCCACTTCACGTAGTCCACGAGTTCCTTGGCGAGTTCCTTGTAGCCAAGGCCCAGCCGCCAGGATCCCAGGTGGACTTCGTAGACGCTCATGGGCGAGTTGTGCGGGTCTTTCGCAGCACGCGCGCTCATCCATTCCGCATCCTTGAACCGGTAGCTGGCGTCCACAACACGTGAGGCCGTCAATGGCGGAACCTCGGTGCCGAAGGCCAGCGGATCGGCTTTTTCAATCCAGTGACCCGCTTTGGTGAGGATCTCGTATTTGTAGCACGCCCCTGCTACAACACCCGGGATGAACAGTTCCCACACACCGGAGGACCCCAGTGAACGCATTCCGTGGGAACGGCCATCCCACGCGTTGAAGTCACCCTTCACACGCACGGCTTGGGCGTTGGGGGCCCAGACGGCGAAAGAAACTCCGTCCACCTCACCCAGCGCGGAGCGGTAATGCTGAACGTGCGCACCCAGAACATCCCAAAGGCGTTCGTGGCGGCCTTCGCCGATCAGGTGCAGGTCCACCTCACCCACGGTAGGCAGGTAGTGGTACGGGTCATCGATGGTGACGGGTTCGACGTCGTACACCACTTCCAAACGGTAGTCAGGCACGTGGCCGGCCTGCAGCGGTTCCAGAACAGCAGTCCAGACGCCGTGGGCCTCGTGGGTCATGTCGGTGCGGCCGGCTTCGGTCACTACAACCACGGACTTCGCGAGGTGCTTCACGGTGCGGATAGTGACGTGGCCGTGATCGTCCAAGTGTGCGCCCAGCACTGAGTGGGGTGCATGGTAGGCGGCGGCCGCCACGCGTTCCAAGGTCTCGGAGTCCACGTGCAGGGGAACTCGCGGCCGTTCGGTGCGTGCAGAGCCAGTCATGTCATTACCTTCCGCTGTAGCTGCCGCATGCTTGCCGCGGCTAGTGTTTTCGAGGATTCGTCGGGATGCATTCACGGGGATCGACAACCAGTCGGGCCGGTTCCGCAACTCGTAAACAACCTCGTATAAGGCCTTGTCCAGCCACAATGCCACAAAGAGCGGCGAGCGGCGGTCAATAGTTCCCGGGGTGACCTCGCTATACCCCTCAAGGAACGCGGCAGCGCAGTCATCCACCCAGGCTTCAGGCACTCTGACGTCGATGTTTTCGAGCGTGGCGGCCCCGGCTGCGTAGTCGAACGAGCGCAGCATCCCGGTGACATCCCGCAAAGGAAGATCGGGAGTATTGCGCTCATCAATGGTCCGGAGCGGCTCGCCCTCGAAGTCAAGGATGGCCCACCGCCCTGGCTGCCCCTCAGTGCCGGGAACCAACAGAATCTGGCCCAGGTGGAGGTCGCCGTGGACGCGCTGCAACTGGCCAACGTCGCGGGGATCCAGTGCCGCCAGCAACTCATCGAGTTGTTGGTCATGGGGCCCGACGGCGGACGAGGCTTCCGCCCACGAGCCGCGGACGCGCCGGACTACTGAGGCGATGATGTCCGGGCCCTGTTCCTGCCCGTCCTGGGTTCCGAATGTTTCAGCGAGCCTGGCATGAACCGTGGCAGTAGCAGCGCCCAGCCCGCGGGCGTCTGCGGTGAAATCCTTACCGGCCGCGGCTGCCTCCACCGCCAGGCGCCAAGCGTCCCGGCCGCCGAGGAGAAACTCGTGGGCAACGGTCAGCTCACCGCTGGCCACTGTTGAACCGTTCGACGCCGGACCATTCCACGAGCCGGTAATCCAGCCAAGCGTCGCGGGAACCTCCGTGGTGCCAGCCGCGGTCAGGGCAGCGCCAAGCTCCACTTCAGGATTCTTGCCGTCGGCAAGCACACGGAAGATTTTGATGATCGCCGCCGAATCGCCGTCGTCAATGATGACTGACGTGTTGGATTGCTCACCCGAGAGGACACGCACTGACGTTGGGTCTTTCGGGAGCGCTACACGGCCAGTGGTTAGGTGTCCTTGGGCACCGCCCACTGTTCCTTCACTGCGCATGAGTTCCAGCCATGCTGTGACGAAGTCGGAATCGTAGACGGCATCGTAAACGAGCCTCAGGCCTAGTTCTGGATCCGTCACCTCGCCCAGCAAAGCTGTTGGCGCATCGGATAGCGGCTGGCTCCGGTAGCTCAACGGAACCTGAACAACGTCAGTCCGCGAACCGCCGTCGGCCGTTCGGTGGGTTACCGCCAACAGCACAACTTCCAGCTGTGCGTCGCCGCTTGCATGGGGGAGGCTGAAGCCGCCCACCTGCTCCAGCGCAAAGTCGGGGCTCTTGACCGGGAACCAGCGCTTGCCTGGCAGCCAGGTCCGGAGAAGTCCTTCAATGGAGGGGCTCAAGTGTTCCTCGTTCATCTCATCCTTTGGAGGTCACCACGGGAATCGCCTGGGTAAAAGGCGACGAGGGATTGGAAAATGCCGAGCGAACCCGCAGCCAATAGAAGCTGTGGCTGCCCAACATCACGGTCAGATGACCGTTGTCTCCGACCGCCGGGAAGGGCTGGCCGCCGAAAATGTCGCGCAGGCCCCTGCCCGCGAACTCGGGAATGTCCAGCGTTGCCGCTACAGGGTGCTGGGAGAGGTTGAAGACGCACAATATGGTTTCGGCGTCCTCCCCCTCGGGGTTACCCGCCGGCAACTCGCGAACATAGGCGAGCACCACTTCATGATCCGCCTCGATATGCCGGAAACCGCCCAGACCAAACACCGGATGGTTCTTCCGGACGCTCAGGATCTGGCGGGTCCAGCGCAGCAGCGAACCTGAGTGCGCGGCCTCGGCCTCAACGTTGGCCATGCTGTAGTTGTACACCAGCGATTGGATGACCGGCAGGTACAGCTGGCCTGGATCAGCACCGGAAAAACCTGCGTTCCGATCAGGGTTCCACTGCATCGGAGTTCGGACGGCATCACGGTCATCGAGCCAAATGTTGTCCCCCATGCCGATCTCATCCCCGTAATAGAGGAAAGGACTGCCCGGCAAGGACAGCAGCAGCGCGTTGATCAGCTCAATCTCGGAACGGGAGTTGTCCAGCAACGGCGCCAAGCGTCGTCGAATACCAATGTTGGCCCGCATCCGCGGATCCGGGGCGTACCATCCGAGCATGGCGGCGCGCTCTTCTGCTGGCACCATCTCCAACGTCAGTTCGTCGTGGTTCCTCAGGAAAGTCCCCCACTGCGCGCCCTTGGGTATCTCCGGGGTGTTCCGCAGTGTCTCAATGATGGGAGCGGCCTTCTGGTCCCGCAAGGCGTAGTAGAGCCTGGGCATGATGGGGAAGTGGAAGGCCATGTGGCATTCGGGGGCTTCCTCCGTGCCAAAGTACTCCACCACCTCATGCGGGGGCTGGTTCGCCTCGGCAATGATGACCCGGCCGGGGTAGTTCGAGTCCACCATCCGGCGGAGGTCCTGCAGGAAGGTGTGCGTGGCAGGCAGGTTCTCGCAGTTGGTTCCGTCTTCTTCGAACAGATAAGGGATGGCGTCAGCACGGAAGCCATCGATGCCCTGGTCCAGCCAGAAGCGGACTACGTCATAGAGCGCCTCAATCACCTTGGGGTTCTCGAAGTTCAGGTCCGGCTGGTGGCTGAAGAAGCGGTGCCAGAAGAACTGCCGGCGGATGGGATCGAACGTCCAGTTGGACTCTTCTGTGTCAACGAAGATGATGCGCGCGTCCTGGTACTTCTCGTCAGTATCGCTCCACACGTAGAAATCGCCGTAGGGACCCGTTGGGTCCTTACGCGATTCCTGGAACCAGGGATGCTGGTCCGAGGTGTGGTTCAACGGGAGGTCGATGATCACACGGACCCCACGGGCGTGGGCCTCGGCAACCAACCTCTTGAAGTCGCTGATGGTACCGAACTCGTCCAGCACGGACGTGTAGTCCGCAATGTCATAACCGCCATCGCGCAACGGGGAATGGAAGAACGGCGGCAACCACAGGCAGTCAACACCCAGCCACTGGAGGTAATCCAGTTTCTCGATCAGGCCGTGGAAGTCGCCGGACCCATCCCCGTTGGCGTCCGCAAAAGCCCGCACCAGTACCTCATAGAAGACTGCCTTGCGGTACCAGTGCGGATCGTGCTGGAGACCTGGGGCGTTCAACTCGAAGGTGTTCTTCGGCGTGAAGTACTGGCTGGGGTTCTGCGGAGAAAAACTCACTAAGGCTGCCTCCGGATGCTCAGTATGTGCGCCGGCTCAACGTGGGCATCCAGGCGGACGTAGTTGTGCTCGCCCCACTCCCAGCTCTCACCGCTGATCAAGTCGTCCACCCGGAACCGGCCGTCCTCGTTGAAGTCCGAAGGATCCAACTGCAGGGCCCCCAGGTCCAAGGACACCGTGCTTTCGCGGGTGCTGTGAGGATCCACGTTGACCACAACGATCAAGGTGTCCTTGGTGCCGTCCGGCAGCGTCTTGTGCTTGGAGTAGACAATCGTGGCGTCGTCGGTGCTGCTGTGAAGTGTCAGGTTCTGCAGATCGCCCAAGGCCACGTGATCCTTGCGGATGGTGTTGAGCCTGGTGATGTACGGCGCCAAGGTCCGCCCTGACTCGGCAGCGCCTTCCCAATCCCGCGCCTTGTACTCGTACTTTTCGTTATCGATGTACTCCTCCGCGCCCGGACGGGCCACGTGCTCGTACAACTCATAGCCCGCATAGACGCCCCACAGCGGGCTGGCCGTAGCGGCCAAGACCGCCCGGATGCGGAACGCGGCCGGGCCACCGTACTGCAGGTACTCGGTGAGAATGTCCGGGGTGTTCACAAAGAAGTTGGGACGGAAGAAGGCAGCGGTCTCGTGGCTGACCTCGTGGAAATACTGCTCCAGCTCGGTCTTGGTGTTCCGCCACGTGAAGTAGGAGTAGGACTGCTGGAATCCCGCGCGGCCCAAAGCGTGCATCATGGGCGGGCGTGTGAAGGCTTCGGCCAGGAAAACAACCTCGGGGTTCTTCTTGTTGATCTTGCCGATCAGCCATTCCCAGAACCAGACGGGCTTGGTGTGGGGATTGTCCACACGGAAAACCTTGACGCCGTGGCTGATCCACAGCTGGACAATCCGCAGGATCTCCTTGGAAAGGCCGGCCGGGTCGTTGTCAAAGTTCAGGGGATAAATGTCCTGGTACTTTTTCGGCGGGTTCTCTGCATAAGCGATGGAACCGTCCACTCGGGTGGTGAACCACTCCGGGTTGGACGCTACCCAAGGGTGGTCCGGAGCTGCCTGCAGGGCGAGGTCCAACGCAACCTCAAGTCCGAGCTCGTTGGCTCGCGCTACGAACGCGTCAAAGTCCTCAAACGTACCCAGTTCCGGGTGGATGGCGTCATGGCCACCGTCCCGGGAACCAATGGCCCACGGCGAACCGGGATCCTGCGGGCCCGGAGTCAACGTGTTGTTGCGGCCCTTGCGGTGTTGAAAACCGATCGGGTGGATAGGTGGCAGGTAGATGATGTCGAAGCCCATCTCCGCCACGGCGTCGAGCCTTCTGGCTGCCGTCCGGAAGTTGCCGGAGGTCCACACACCGGTGGAGTGATCCAGCACAGCGCCCTCTGAGCGGGGGAAGAACTCGTACCAGGAACCGCGGCCCGCGAGGTCGCGCTCCACCTGCAGCGGGAAACGCTCGGAAACAGTCACCAGTTCGCGGATCGGAACGCGTCCGACGGCGGCCAGCACCTCCGGGCTGAAGCCGGCGCCAAGGCGCTCCTCGGCAGTCTTGGTGGTGTCGGAGAGCACAACGGAAGCGGCACGCAAGGTGCGCTTCTCCGCAGCGCTGCGTCCGGCGTCGTCCACTGCTTCGGCGAGGAGGGCAGCGCCCTCGGCAAGCATCAACTCAACGTCAATGCCGGCCCCCACTTTGACCTCAGCGTTGTGGTGCCAGGTGCCGTAGCGGTCATGCCAGGCCTCAATGACGAAGGACCAGGCGCCGGTGCCGGCGGGCGTGATCAAGCCCTCCCAGCGGTCCAGGCCCTTCCATTGCTCGCCCTCGGCCGGGGTCAGGCGGACGCGCTGACGCTCCTTGCCCTTGGGATCGAGCAGCACAGCGGATACGCCCAGCTGGTCATGGCCTTCACGGAAGACCGTGGCGCCAACCACGAGGTCCTCGCCCGGCAAGGCCTTCGCCGGGAAACGGCCACCCTCAACCACCGGCTGCACGGCCGTGATGGGGAACCGGCCGAAGCGAAGTCCCTCGGTGATGTCCGTAGTCGTCTTGGATTTCAGAGCGGTGATGGTTCGCGCGGTTTTCGTCACAACCACGACGTTAGCGAGAAAAATCACAGAATGCTAAGCACACGACCTTTCTCCTCGACGCAAGATGACTTTTACCTAAAAGAAACCCAATGCAGTTCCGGCTTCCATGCGAGTCCGTTAGTGTGGCGCTCGTGAAGGCTATTCGAAGGTTTACAGTCCGTACCGTCCTCCCCGAGCCCATCAGGCCCTTGGCCCGTCTGGCGACCAATTTGCGCTGGTCCTGGCACCGGCCCACTCGGGAACTTTTCGCGAGCCTTAACCCGGCTCTCTGGGAGGCCTCGCAGCACGACCCCATCGCCTTGTTGGGGTCCATCAGCCGCGAGCAACTGCAGGACCTGGCAAACGACGGAGAGGTTGTGGAACGCGTTCAGCACGCCGCAGCCGATCTGGACCGCTACCTCAGCGAACCCCGCTGGTACCAGGACCTCAACGAGGACGCTCCGGCATGCATCGCGTACTTCTCCCCCGAGTTCGGCATCACCGAAGTGCTTCCGCAGTACTCCGGAGGTCTCGGAATCCTCGCCGGCGACCACCTCAAGGCCGCTTCGGACCTCGGCGTGCCGCTGATCGGCGTAGGCCTTCTGTATCAGGCCGGCTACTTCAAGCAGTCGCTCTCCCGGGACGCCTGGCAGCAGGAAACCTACCCCGTCCTGGACCCCGACGGACTCCCCCTGACGCTGCTTCGCCACCCTGCCAAGGACGGCGCCCCCGGAAAGCCAGTTCACATCTCCCTGCCGCTGCCCAACGGACGCGAACTCCACGCGCATGTCTGGCGTGCCGACGTCGGACGTGTTCCTCTGCTGCTCCTGGACTCCAACGTCCCCTCCAACGACGAAGCCGCGCGCGGCATCACCGACCGCCTGTACGGCGGCGGCGGCGACCACCGGCTCCAGCAGGAACTTCTCCTGGGCATGGGCGGCGTCAAAGCCCTGCGCGTCTATCAGGAGATCACCGGCACACCCGCGCCCGAGGTCTTCCACACCAACGAAGGTCACGCCGGCTTCCTGGGAATTGAACGCATCCAGGAAGCCATGTCCAACACCGACCACCCCCTCAGCTGGGACGAAGCCCTCGCCGCCGGCCGGGCATCCACCGTCTTCACCACGCACACACCCGTACCCGCCGGAATCGACCGCTTCGAAACCGTGCAAATCAAGCACTTCTTCGAAGCCGGGCTGGCACCCGCCGTGCCCACCGAACGCATCCTGGAACTCGGACGCGAAAACTACGACGGCGGCAACCCCTCGGTGTTCAACATGGCCGTAATGGGCCTGCGCCTGGCGCAACGAGCAAACGGTGTGGCCAAGCTGCACGGCGTGGTGTCCCGCGAAATGTTCGCCGGACTCTGGCCGGGATTCGACCACTCCGAAATCCCCATCACCTCCGTCACCAACGGCGTCCACGTGCCCACGTGGGTGGATCCCCGCATCTCCGCCCTTGCACGGACCCAATTCGGGGCCGAAGCCGAAGCCATGGGACGCTGGGACCTGGCCTACAACGTCAGCGACGAAGACGTCTGGGCCCTCCGCCGGGAGCTCCGCGCCCAGCTCATCGACGACGTCCGACGCCGGCTCCGCGCCTCCTGGAAGAAGCGCGGCGCGGCCGATGCCGAACTCGGTTGGACCGACTCCGTGCTGGACCCCGACGTCCTGACCATCGGATTCGCACGCCGTGTGCCCACCTACAAACGGCTCACCCTCATGCTGCGCGATCCTGCACGGTTGAAAGCCCTCCTGCTGGACCCCAAGCACCCCATCCAGCTGGTCATTGCAGGCAAGTCCCACCCCGCAGACGACGCCGGCAAGAAAATGATCCAGGACCTGGTCAAGTTCACCGACGACCCCCAGGTGCGGCACAGGATCGTGTTCCTGCCCAACTATGACATCGCCATGGCAAGGACCCTGTTCCCCGGCTGCGACGTCTGGCTCAACAACCCGCTCCGCCCGCTCGAAGCGTGCGGCACCTCCGGCATGAAAGCAGCCATCAACGGCTCGCTCAACCTCTCCGTCCTGGACGGCTGGTGGGACGAAATGTACGACGGCGAAAACGGCTGGGCAATCCCCACAGCCAACAACAACGCCTCCTCCGAGGAACGGGACGACATTGAGGCATCGGCACTCTACGAACTCCTGGAAACCCAGGTAGCGCCACGGTTCTACGGCACAACGGTGGCACAAGCCGCCGGCGCGGCCGGACCCTCGGAATCCAGCGTTGAGACCGTGCCCACCCACTGGGTGTCAATGATCAAGCACACGCTGGCCAACCTGGGCCCGGCAGTCTCGGCAGAACGCATGCTCCACGACTACGTCAACAACCTCTACTGCCCGGCCGCTGTATCCGGGCGCAGGGCAGTTGCCGAAGCGTTCAAGGAAGCCAAGGAGCTCGCATCCTGGACCACCAAGGTAAGGAACGCGTGGCCCGAGGTTGTGGTGGAACACGTTGACTCCGTGGGCGTCTCCGAAGAACCCCAGGTAGGCGACGCGCTCCAAGTCAACGCCTACGTGGCTCTCAACAACCTGACACCCGACGACGTCTCCGTGGAGGTAGCCTTCGGACGAGCCGAGGAATCCGACGAGCTCGAAGACATTGTGGTTGCCGAACTGGACTCGGTGGAAGACCTCGGCGGCGGACGCCACCTGTTCAGCGGGTCCTTGGTGATCAACAGGTCCGGCTCCTTCGGCTATACCGTCCGGGTGTTCCCGAAGCACTCAGCGTTGGCATCCAAAGCTGAGCTGGGATTGATCGCGAACGCCTAGTCCGCCGTAGCCCAATTGGCGACCGTAACCCTCTGCGTGCTGCTCCTTCGTCGCTTTGACGCACGCTGCCGGGTCACGGTCGCCAATTGCGTCTCAAGGCCCGCTACGGTTGGGATCCATAGGGCCCGTTGGCGCGACTAGTTTTCGAAGACCGCGATGACCGTGAGGTCCCGTCCGGCGTACTTTTCGGCGTCTTGGAGGATTTCGCAGACTACTCCGAAGGAGCGGTCCGTGCGGTAGGCCGCGGGGACTTGCCAGATCATGGTGACTGGGCTGCCGTCATCCTCAGAGAGGGCATCGGCGTAATCGTGCAAGGAGTCGTTGAGGGCGTCGAGGTTCACCCCGTAATACTCGGGGAAGTCGAGGACCTGGCCGAAAACCTCCAGAACCGCCTGCTTGGTGGTCGCCGGCGGGACAAGGAGGGTCCGGCGGCCGGCGTCGGAGACCTGCTCTTGCAGTTCTTCAAGCGTCCAGGTGTCTGAGGAATAAATCTTCATGAGCTCCTACTTGTCTTCGACAATGAATGTGAAGGACTCGTAATGGTCCGGTGTGTAGTACTTGGCTGAGTCCTTGCCCACAATGATTCGTCGCGCGCCACGGTCCGACTCCCCTGGCGTAGGCACTGTGTACTCCTTGTAGAAACCACCGGACTTCTTGGGCAGCAAACCCTCGAAGTTGCCGAAATTCACGCCGTCACGGTCGTAAGGGTACGGGCCGCCCTTAGCAATCAGGGCAAGGGTTTGGCGGGCTTCCCTGGGTAGCTGCGAGGCATTGATGGAGGGCAGCGCAGAAGGGTTGGCGACGGCAGGGGTGGCAGCTGCGGTGGTTGCTGCCTTCGGTGACGTCGACGGAGAGCCAGGTTCCGGCGTCGTGGTTTGCGCGGTCAGTGAGCCTCCGCCCACCATGGCAACCACCAGCACGACGACGGCGATCACCAGTCCCGCGAAGGCCACCAGTTTGTTTCGGCTGCTCATGCGGTGAACTCCCTGCGGGGTTAGTGCCTAGGTGCGGTAGACGTTAATGGTGTTGGCTTGCAGGATATCCCGCTCGCCGGAAGCCACCAACGCCCCCTTCCTGCGCTCATGCAGCACCGAGGTGGTGAAGCGAAGTTCGAACATGCGCTTACCGATGCCTGACTCGCTCAAAATCTCAGGCAGGACCATTTTCACGTCCTGGTTGCTGCCGTTCACCGAGATCAAGCCGCGGATCTCACTGTCCTCGTGACCCAGCAGGAGCTGGACGGAACGGAGGTCGGGCTCGTTCCAGCGCGCCGGAGTCATCCGCTTTCCCTTGTCATCAAACCATTGCAAGCTGGAGTCGTTGGCGTTGCCGGGGAAACTCTCGGGCTGATGCCGCAGAAACCACCGGCGCAGCCTGACCAGTTCGCGCGTGGTCCTGAACATGGCATTGGCTTCCTGGGTCCGGCTCCAATCGAGCCAAGCCGTGGGGTTGTCCTGGCAGTAGGCATTGTTGTTGCCCTGTTGGGTCCGCCCGATCTCGTCACCGGCAGTGATCATGGGAACACCGAAAGACAGGAGCAAAGTGGCCATCAGATTGCGGACCGACAGTGCGCGGGCGGCCACGATTGCCTCGTTTTCGCTCCGCCCCTCCACGCCGTGGTTATAGCTGCGGTTGTCTCCGTGGCCATCCCGGTTCTGCTCGCCGTTAGCCTCATTGTGCTTACGGTCGTAGCTCACCAGGTCTTTGAGGTTAAAGCCGTCATGAGCAGTGATGAAGTTGACGCTGGCCAGCCGTGTGCGTCCCGATGATGCGAAGAGATTGGCGGAGCCCGCCATCAGCTCAGCCAGTGACGCAATGGAGCCGCCGTGGCCACCGGATTCCATGGCAGCCCGGTCGGAGAGCCAGAAGCTCCGGACGCCGTCGCGGAAATGGTCATTCCAGTCCGACCAGCCCTGCGGGAAGCGGCCGGTCTGCCAGCCACCGTAGCCCACGTCCCAAGGTTCGGCGATCAGTTTGACCCCTGAAAGTACGGGGTCCTCGGCAATCGCCTGCAGGAATGGGTGCTGCGGATCAAAGGTGTTGCTGGCATCGCGGCACAGTGTCACGGCGAGGTCGAAGCGGAACCCGTCCACATGGAAGTCGTTCACCCAGTAACGCAAGGAATCCAATGCCAGGTCAACCACTACTGGATCACTGAAATCCAAGGTGTTGCCGCACCCGGTGGTATCCAAGTAACGGCCGTGGGCATCGTGCCGGTAATAGCGTTTCTCAGCCAATCCACGGAAGCTCAGTGGCGGTCCGTCCGGCCCCGCCTCGGCGGTGTGGTTGTACACGACGTCAAGGATGACTTCGATCCCCGCCGCATGGAGCAGCTTGATCATGCCCTTGAGCTCATCCTGCACCGCATGGGGGCCAGCGTTGCGAGCCGCCTCCGTGGCGTAGTCAGCGTGGGGAGCGAAAAAAGCGGCCGTGTTGTAGCCCCAATAATTGGTCATTCCCAGGTCCTGAAGATGGGACTCATCCAGGTGGAAATGAATGGGCAGGAGCTGGACAGCGGTGATGCCTAGTTCGGTGAGGTGCTGGATCATCACAGGATGCGCCATGCCCGCATACGTCCCGCGGAGGTGCTCCGGGATGTCCGGGTGGAGCATGGTCTGGCCTCGGACGTGTGCCTCATAGATCACCGAGGTACGCATGGGCGTCCGGGGCGGTTGATCGTCGCCCCAATCAAAGCCTGTCTCCACGTGGACACTGGTGAGGAACTCGCCCCGCTGGTCCACGGCGCGGCCATAAGGATCGAGCAGCAGCGGCTGGCCGCCGTCGTTATCCAGGTCCAAAGCCGGCATGGACAGAGGAAGCCCGCCCTCGCTCGGGGCGGCCCGGAAGCCGTAGCGGGTGCCTGGCGGCATGCCGTTGACAAGGCTGAAGTGCACGCCGTCCTCGGTGTTGGACAGAATGTGGGACTGCCAAGCTTCCCCAGGTGCTTGGAACACCACCTCCACCCGGTCCAGATCCGGGGCGAACACGGCCACGTTCACCAAATTTTCCGGGGTGGTCTGGGCGTCGGGAACTGCGGACTGGGGCGTGCTCAGTCCGAGGGGCCTGGGTTGCGATGCGTCCAGGGCAGTTGCTGTGTCAAAAATAGGCATAACCATTGCTTGCAAGTTTAGTTCCACGCAAAGCATGTACCGCGCGGGCCCGCCATGTGACGACGTTCAGCGTCTCGATTTCATTACTTGCCCCAATATGGCGGGATTTGATCAGCCACTCACGTGCTGAAACGCCGCATGTGAGTCCGGCCGGGTGGGGATGGAGGGAAGCAATTGTGTCGCCTTGCTCTGCTTCCTTGCCAGTCGGATTGGCATACTGGGACCAAGACAACTGGAGGTTACATCGTGCGAGTGGCACTTGCCCAAGTCATCACCGGCCGGGATCTGGCCGGCAACCTGCGGCTCCTTGAGGACAACGCCCGCCGGGCCAAGGACGGCGGCGCCGAGTTGGTGGTGTTCCCCGAGGCGATGATGCGCGCGTTCGGAAACTCGCTGCTGGACATCGCCGAGCCGTTGGACGGGCCGTGGGCCAGCCGGGTGAGAGCCCTCGCCGAGGAACTTCAGCTGGTGATCGTGGCGGGCATGTTCACCCCGGGCAGCCCCTCCGATTCCGGTTCCCCGCGGGTGCGGAACACGCTTCTGGCCACGGGACCGGGCGTGGAAGCGAGCTACGACAAAATCCACCTCTTTGACGCGTTCGGTTTTGCGGAATCGGACACCGTTGAGGCTGGCACCGATCCGGTAACGTTCGACGCCGGTGGTCTCACCTTTGGTTTGGCCACCTGCTACGACATCCGTTTCCCCGCCTTGTTCATGGCAAACGCCCAGCGCGGCGCTGTAGTCAACATCGTTTCCGCGTCCTGGGGTTCCGGGCCCGGCAAGGCCGAGCAGTGGCAACTCCTGGCCCGTGCCCGCGCCGTGGACACCACCACGATCGTCCTCGCCTGCGGCCAAGGCGATCCGGCAAGCCAAGGCATCGAGGTTAAAGGTTCCGCGCCCACGGGAGTGGGGTACTCCGCCGTCGTATCCCCGTTCGGCCAGGTACTGGAAGCCCTCGAAGGCGAGCCGGGCCTCATTTTCTACGACCTCGACCCCGCCACTGTGGAAGACGCCCGCCAAAAACTTCCCGTGCTGGCCAACCGCCGCGACTTCTAACCCGTCCCGGTGGATTCCCCATTTTGCTCGGCGGCCCAAACCCGACGGATGTGATAGAGCGTCCGGCCCAAACCCGACGGATGTGATAGAGCGTCCGGCCTAAACCTGAGGGATGTGAGAGAGCGTCCGGCCCAAACCCGACGGATGTGATAGAGCGTTGAACTCCGGGCACACGAAAGGCGCCGCAAGGGCCATCCGGTGGCGTGCGTCTAAGCGAGGAACGAGCGAGCACGCGGAGGATGGCGCTTGCGGCGCCTTCTCGAGGACTACTTGGCGGCGCGCTGCCTCGACACTTCGTACAAGGAGATACCGACGGCCATGGATGCGTTGAGCGATTCCATGGCGGAGTCGATCGGGATCGAGACGATTTGGTCGCAGTTTTCGCGCACGAGCCTGCTCAGCCCCTTACCTTCTGAACCGACCACGATGCACACGGGCTCGGTTGCCACGGTGAGGTCGGGCAGCGAGACGTCGCCGTCTCCGTCCAGGCCAAGGACATAGATGCCCATGTTCTTGAATTGCTTGAGCGCGTTGTTCAGGTTCGACGCGCGGGCAACCGGGACGCGGACAGCGGCACCGGCGCTGGTCTTCCAGGCGGACGCCGTGACGCCGACGGAGCGACGCTCGGGGACGATCACGCCATGGCCGCTGAAAGCGGAGACGGAGCGGATGATCGCGCCGAGGTTGCGGGGGTCGGTGATGCCGTCCAGTGCAACGAAGATGGGGGCGTTGGAAATGTGCCCCTTCTTCCACTTGGCGAGGGTCGTCTCGGCGAGGTCGTATGCGTCCTCGTATTCGTACGGCGGGATCTGCAGTACGAGGCCTTGGTGGACGGCGTCCTCGGTCATGCGGTCCAGCTCAACCTTGCCGGTTTCGAGCAGCGGAATGCCGCGTTCGGCCGCGAGTTTGAGGGATTCCTTGACGCGGTCGTCCATCTCAATGCGGATGGCGACGTGCAAAGCCTTGGCCGGGATTCCGGCGCGGAGAGCCTCGACCACCGAGTTACGGCCCGTCACCAGCTCTTCAGTTGCACGGCCCTTGGGACCGGAGCGGGCGCCGGCACCACCCTGACGGGTGCCCGGGCCGCGCTTGGCAGCCGAGCGCTCAGCCAGCTGCTTGTTCTTGTATGCCTTGTGGTAGGTGCGTTCCTCCGCTTTGGGCGTAGGACCCTTGCCTTCCAGGGCCTTGCGGCCGTGGCCACCGGTTCCGGTGGTGGGGCCCTTCTTCTGTTTGACCGACCGGCGACCATTATTGGCCATGAGATTCCATCCTTGATTTTGTGAGTAAGTCTGGAATCAAGTCTACTGACCCGATGCAATTCGGCTGTCGCGCCGGTTTGTCAGTCGCGTTTCAGGCTCCAGGTGGCGCCGTCCGCACCATCTTCGACGACGACGCCGGCGGCGGCGAGCGTGTCACGGATCGCGTCGGACGCGGCCCAGTCCTTGCTGGCTCTGGCGGCGGCACGGGCTTCGAGTTGAGCTTCGATCAGCACTTCCAGGGCCGCGTGCTCGCGCCCTTGGACGGCTTCGGGACGTTTGACCGAATCCAGGCCAAGCACTTCGGTCATGGACAGCACACTGTAGAGGGCCGATTTCGCGCCTTCAAGGTCACCGGCAGCCAGGGCGGTGTTGCCTGCCCGCACGGTTTCGTGCAGGACGCCCAGCGCCTGGGGGACGTTGAGGTCGTCGTCCATGGCTGCGATGAAAGCCGCGGGCATATTCGCCTGCGGGGACACGTCCGAGGCATCCGTGTCCACCTTGGAAGATGCCTTGTGGATGAAACCGTCAATCCGCTCGACGGCGGCCGCGGCCTCCTGCAGCGAGGTGGGCCGGTAGTCCAGGATGGAACGGTAGTGGGCCTGGCCAAGGTAGTAGCGGACCACGCGAGGCGATGCGAGCTGGAGCATCTCGGCCGGGCTCACCGTGTTGCCAATCGACTTGGACATCTTTTCGCCCTCGTAGGTGACCATGCCGTTGTGCATCCAGAAGTTGGCGAAATCGTCGCCGGCGGCCTGGGACTGGGCCATCTCGTTCTCGTGGTGCGGGAAGCGAAGGTCCAGTCCCCCACCGTGGATATCAAACCGGGGGCCCAGGTATTTGGTGACCATGGCTGAGCACTCCAGGTGCCAGCCGGGACGGCCTGCGCCCCAAGGGGACTCCCACTTGGCGGTGACGGGCTCACCGTCTTTGAAACCCTTCCACAGCGCGAAGTCGCGCGGATCGCGCTTCCTGCTGATGAATTGAGCCTCGACGTCCGTTGCTCCCTGCATGTCGTCAATATTCTGGCGGGTCAGCGAACCGTATTTGCTCCAGGAGCGGACGTCGAAGTAAACGTCGCCGGAATCGTCCAAGGCGGGGTAAGCGTGGCCGCGGTCGATGAGGCGCTGGATGAGGGCATGCATTTCCGGGATGTGGCCCGTGGCGCGGGGCTCATAGGTGGGCCGCTGCACGCCGAGGGATTCGTACGCATTCTCGAATTCCTGCTCGTAGCGGTATGCCAGTGCCCACCATTCTTCGGCTTGGCGCGCGGATGGCTCGGCGTCCCAGTCCGGCCCGAACGACTGCGCGGACTTGGCCAGGATCTTGTCGTCGATGTCCGTGACGTTGCGTACCACCGTGACCCGGAGGCCCCGGAACTCGAGCCAGCGCGTCAGCTGGTCAAAGGCGATGGCCGACCTGACGTGGCCCACGTGCGGCATTCCTTGGACGGTGGCCCCGCAGTAGTACACGCTGGCCTTGCCGTCTTCGAGGGGAACGAAGTCGCGGACTTCGGCGGAGGCGGTGTCATAGAAGCGCAGGGTCACCGCTCCAGATTAGCCGATGACTCGACGTGACCTGCCTACTTGCAGTATTCGCCGATCTTGTTGAACTGGACTTTGAGCTTCTCCTGCTGGTCCTGGGTGGCTGCCCCGAGGGACGATCCCGCTGCTTCGTCCATGATCGCGGCCATCTCCTTGATGGGGTTCCCGATCTCCGGCGCCAGTTTCCCAGCGATCTGGTGATAGTGCTCGGCGATCTGTTTCGACTGCTGTTGCTGGTTACCGTCGGGCTTGAAGGTGTCGTTGTTCAGGAACTCGCAGCTGGCCTTGACGTCCATGGTTTGGGTCCCTCCGCAACCACTCAGCAGGAGCGCTGCGGCCAAGCCCGCAGACACCACAGCGGAACGCACGACGCCGGCACGTGACTTAGGCATGCGGCGCACCTTTCGCAGGACCAGGCTCCGCCGGGGTCACCGCGGAGACGCCAGCGGGGTACACGAGGGCCGTGGCAACCGCGGAAATCCCTTCGCCGCGTCCCGTGAAGCCGAGTCCGTCGCTGGTGGTTGCCGTGACACTGACCGGCGCACCTGCTGCTTCGCTCAAGACACGCTGGGATTCTTCCCGGCGTGGCCCGAACTTGGGACGGTTAGCAACGAACTGCACGGCCACGTTGCCGATCTCGAATCCTGCCGCACGCACAATGCGTGCGGCCTCGCTGAGCAGCATCACACCTGAGGCGCCCGCGAACTCGGGGCGGTCCGTGCCGAAGTGCGTACCAAGGTCACCGATTCCGCAGGCGGAGAACAGCGCGTCGGCAGCAGCGTGGGCTACGCAGTCGCCGTCGGAATGCCCTGAAAGCCCTTGCTCGCCTTCCCAGAAGAGCCCGCCCAACCAGAGCGGCTGCGGGTCATCTTCAGGCGCGAATGCGTGGACATCTATCCCGACCCCAGTTCGGGGAAGGACCATATTCAGTGTCATCAGCCTTCCACCCATCGAATCCCCAGCGGGCCTTCCAACAGGCCTTCGGCGATGATCAGGTCCAACGGTGTGGTGATCTTCAGCGACTGGCTTGCGCCGCGGACAGCGTGCACCGGAACGCCCAGGAGCTCCACCAGCATGGCGTCGTCAGTGACAGCTGCTGACTGTTTGTCATCGAAGAGCCCGGCGGCTTCGTGGGCCCTGCGCAGGACGGCCAGTTCGAAACCCTGCGGGGTCTGCACGGCACGGAGATGCTCGCGGGGAGCTGTGCCTGTGACGACCTCCGGGGCGATGGATGCGTCTGAGTCGCTGGTTTCGGCAACGGTCTTGATGGTATCCACTACCGGCATGGTGGGAATGACGGCCTTCGCTCCGGAAGCCAAGGCTGCAGATACGCGTTGGAAGACCCGCTCGGGGGTCAAGGCACGTGCGGCGTCATGGACCAGGACAAGTTCTGTCCCGTCCTCCAAAGCAGCCATGGCGGCGCGGACCGAATCCGCGCGGGATGAACCGCCGTCGACCACCGAGATTTCAGGGCCGCCGTCCACCAGGTCAATGGTGAACTCGGCAATTGACTCACGCAGGGCCGTGTCCCCTCTGGGCACGGCGACGCAGATCTGGCGCGCGACATCGGAAGCAACAACACCACGGAGTGCATGCATCAGGATGGTCTCGCCGCCCAGCGGAACCTGGGCTTTGGGCATGCCGTAGCCGAGGCGTTCACCGGAGCCGGCAGCAACCACGATCACGGCCGTGACGGCGCGCTTGGTATGAATACTCATGCTCACCAGAGTACTTGTGGGAAATGAAACCCGGAGTGTGGCAAAAAGAAACCCGGCGGCGCTTTCGCACCACCGGGCTCAATTCTTAGGAAGCCAAGACCTCGTCAAGAACGCTTGCAGCCTTCTCTTCATCTGTCTTCTCAGCCAGGGCCAGTTCTGAAATCAGAATCTGCCGCGCCTTGGCCAGCATCCGCTTCTCACCTGCGGAAAGGCCGCGATCGTGATCACGACGCCAAAGATCGCGAACGACCTCTGCCACCTTGATGACATCGCCTGAAGCAAGTTTCTCCAGGTTCGCCTTGTAACGACGTGACCAGTTGGTAGGCTCTTCAGTGAACTCGGCGCGGAGAACGTCAAATACGTGCTCCAAGCCTTCTTTGCCCACTACGTCCCGGACCCCAACAAGGTCAACATTCTCTGCTGGAACTTCAATGGTCAGATCACCCTGAGCCACCTTGAGCTTGAGATACATCTTCTCTTCGCCCTTGATGGTGCGCATCTTGATTTCCTCAATTTTTGCTGCACCGTGGTGAGGGTAAACTACTGTCTCGCCGACCTCAAAAACCATGTGGACTTTCCCCTTTCCCGCAGATTAGTCTATCACGATTAAGGCATACGACTGGCACCCGATGGGCCCTCCTGCCGCGCCAATAAAGGGAATGAGCCCTCAAACGACTTCCTCCAAGGTCTTGACGTATTAGGCGAAAGATGCATGGAGGAGGCAACGTGCGAGCAAGATCTCTTCTCGTAATGGCGCCACATAGCCTTCCCGAATCCATATTTCCGGGGGTTTGCCGATAGGCTATGGCTGAAAAGTGTTCCAATGACTCTTGAGGAGTAGGTGTCGTGCGCAATACTGCGATGAACCCTGTCCAGCGCGGCAAGCTGGCAATTGCGGCGGCTGCGATCGGCGTCGGTCTTCTGTCCGTCACCGGCTGTGGATTCGTCAACGCCCAGCAGACCACCCACCAGTACTCGGCATCGGACGGGATCAAAGCAGATCTCGGCTCGTTGCAGTTGCGCAACATCCTGATTGTTGCTTCGGGCGAGAAAGAGCCCGGCCGCGTGATCGGTGCTGTGTTCAACTCCTCCAGCACCGACGCCACCCTCACCATGAGTGGTGCCAACGGAGCCCAGACCGAGATCCCGGTCAAGGCCAACGGCGAGACCTTCCTGAATGACACCGCGGATGCAGCGATCCTCAGCACCGCGGGTGTCATTCCCGGCGGCCTGGTCCCGGTCACCATCCGTAGCGGCTCCGACTCCGCCACCATCAACGTCCCGGTGCTTGACGGTACCCTCCCCGAGTACGCCAAGTACCTGCCCACCACGCCGAGCCCCACGGCAACGCCGACGTCCACTGCGACGACCTCGGAGGCTCCGGGAGCCGGTCACTAGGCCCGCCACAAGCGATACAACGAAGGAAGGGTCCCGCCTCGGCGGGGCCCTTCCTTCGTCGTATGCAGAGTCTTTGTTGTGTGCAGGGGTTCTTACGGCTCGAACTTGTAGCCCAGGCCGCGGACCGTCACCAGGTAGCGAGGTGCGGAGGGGTCAGGTTCGATCTTGCTCCGAAGCCGCTTGACGTGGACATCGAGGGTTTTGGTATCCCCCACGTAGTCCGAACCCCAGACGCGGTCGATCAACTGGCCGCGAGTCAAAACCCGGCCTGAGTTGCGGAGCAGCATCTCCAGCAGCTCGAACTCCTTAAGCGGCAGTGAAACCTGCTCGCCGTTGACACTCACCACGTGGCGTTCGATGTCCATGCGGACAGGACCGGCCTGCACTGTGGAGGTGATCAGTTCCTCCGGCTCACCTTGCCGACGCAGCACCGCACGGACACGGGCCACGAGCTCGCGGGAGGAATACGGCTTGGTGACGTAGTCATCGGCGCCGAGTTCCAGGCCAACAACTTTGTCGATTTCGGAGTCTTTGGCCGTCAGCATGATGACGGGCACGCTGGAGCGCTGGCGAAGCTGGCGGCACACTTCCGTCCCCGGCGTCCCAGGCAACTGCAGGTCCAGGAGGACGAGGTCGGCACCGTTCCGGTCAAACTCCACCAAAGCATCGCTGCCGTTGTCCACTACCTCGACGTCAAACCCTTCCTTGCCCAGGAGATAAGACAGGGGGTCGCTGAAGGACTCTTCGTCCTCCACTATCAAAATCCGGCTCAAGCGCTGGCTCCTTGCTCTTGGGCGCCGTTGGCGCCCCCTTGATGATTCACGCGTTGGGGTTGTTGACTCAAGGGACGAGGCTCGACGACGGCAGTCCCCTGTTGCTCGGTTGGCGCAGCTGCAGCGGAAGGCGGCAGGCCGGCGTCGTCGCCCTGGCCTTCCATCTCCGGCAGGCGGACAGTGAACGTGGACCCTTGGCCGGGCTGCGACCACACAGTCACCTCACCGCCGTGGTTGGAGACCACGTGCTTGACGATGCTGAGGCCGAGGCCAGTGCCGCCGGTGTGGCGGGATCGTGCCGCGTCCACGCGGTAGAAACGTTCGAACACCCTCTCCTGGTCCTCCGGCGTGAGGCCTTCGCCTTGGTCTGTGACGGAGATGGCCACGACGCCCTCCCGCGTCCGCACGCCCACACCCACCCGCGTATTCTCCGGCGAGTAGCGGATGGCATTGTCGATCAGGTTCCGCAGTGCGGTGACCAGGAGGTCGTGGTCTCCAAACACCAGTGCCTCCGAGTGCCCGCCCACCACGATCTGGATGTTCTTGCTCTCGGCTGGCAGTTGGGAACGATCAACCGCTTCTGTGATGACGGTATTGATGTCCACCGGGAGACCCCGCTGGGCGACGTTGGCTCCCTGCAGGCGGGAAAGTTCAATGATGTCCTGGACCAGTGCTGCCAATCGCCCGGATTCCTTGTGCATGCGCTTGGCGAAGCGGCGCACTGCCTCTTCGTCATCCGGCGAGGCTTCGAGGGCCTCGGCCAGGAGGGAGATGGCGCCGACGGGGGTCTTGAGCTCGTGGGAGACGTTGGCCACGAAGTCGTTCCGGATTTCCTCGGTGCGGGTGATCTCGGTACGGTCGTCGGCCAGGAGCACGATGTATTCCCACCCGAGCATGGCTGCGCGTACCTGAACCACAATGGTCCCTTTGCCCAGCGGGCCGCGCGGGAGTTCGTACTGCTCTTCGAGGATCACGCCGTCGCGGCGGACCTTAGCGGTCATGTCCAGGAGTTGTTTGTGGACCACGGTGTGCCCGCGTACCAAGCCGTACGCGTAGGCTGCAGGACTGGCGCGGACCACGCCGTCGATCGCGTCCACCACCACAAAGGCACGCCCGACGACGGACAGCACCTCCGCGGCACCCTCAGGAAGCAGG
>Ga0247742_10000879_pt1 | contig 22509 bp, 22 predicted proteins | sample UWRJL208509C2_FD_180944 | JGI IMG/M metagenome (GOLD analysis project Ga0247742, IMG submission 180944) | Plant litter microbial communities from Arlington Agricultural Research Station in Wisconsin, United States - UWRJ-L208-509C-2 | ecosystem: Environmental > Terrestrial > Plant litter >... | reverse complement strand
CGATGTCGGCTCGTCACATCCTGGGGCTGGAGAAGGTCCCAAGGGTTGGGCTGTTCGCCCATTAAAGTGGCACGCGAGCTGGGTTCAGAACGTCGTGAGACAGTTCGGTCTCTATCTACTGTGGGCGCAAGAAATTTGAGTGGATCTGATTCTAGTACGAGAGGACCGAATTGGACAAACCTCTGGTGTATCTGTTGTTCCGCCAGGAGCACCGCAGAGTAGCTACGTTTGGAAGGGATAAGCGCTGAAAGCATATAAGCGCGAAACCCACCACAAGATGAGATTTCTTTTAAGGGTCGTGGGAGATGACCACGTTGATAGGCTATAGGTGTAAAGGCAGTAATGTCATAGCCGAGTAGTACTAATAACCCGTAAGCTTATGTACGCCTTTTCCTCCCGGCAACGGGAGGAAGAAACTTTCTTTCTACATTAATGTATATATTTCTTTATCCCAGTGTGTCAAAGATATTGGCATGTGATCGTTCCCGAAGGGGAAAGAAACGCATGCAATGTTGCCCAAGGCAATATAACGACTTAAGGTGGTTATTGCGGCGGGGCTCACCTCTTCCCATCCCGAACAGAGAAGTTAAGCCCGCCTGCGCAGATGGTACTGCAGTTATGTGGGAGAGTATGTCGTCGCCTTTCTTTTGAAAACCCTGTCATTTAGTTGGCAGGGTTTTTTGTTTGGTATACTTTTTAAAAAATCCCCGCCATTTATCTGTTGGGGATTTTTTGTTTTATGGATTTGCGTGTGGTTAGTCCCTCTTCAACTATCCCGTAACACTCATTCTTCTCTCATTCGTTACAAGTACCTCATGTTCGAGCTCATCACTCTTAAAGAATTATCTTACCCTAGGTTGGAGTGATAGTAGTAGTCAGTACTTATTTTAGCTGTTTATCTCTAGGTCCTTAATATAATCACCATATTCATAGAAGAAATATTCAAGCGCAGTCATTTTTTCATAGAAGAAATCGAATATTTTATCCCAATCGTTTCGATTACTGGAGCTTACATTTAATTTTTCGACCCAAATACGGCTTATAGTTTTGCTGCTTTCAAGTGTGAAGCTTTTTTCGAATACCATATTCCGGATGTATTCTTCTTCAAGTATTGTTTTTAAAGACTCTATTTTTTCAAAGTATTGCTTTCTTTTAGTATTATCACGATGTTCTATGTCGATTAGAACCTGCGCCTTTTTATTGTCTACATAGAACTTAAATGAAAAGTCCTTTATTTTAGTGTCATATAATAGCCATTTGCGTGGATATTTATCTGCAAACGCCACCCAAAATTCGCGCTTTAATCTTTGTGTTTCTTCTCTACTGTACATTATTATCGGTTTTTGACTGGTAAAATTTGCCCAGTTTTATTTTCTAAACTATATTTATCATTCTTGGCTTTGGAGCAAACCTGGCTTTCCAAAGTTTTACAAAAATAACTTTTGATTATGGATTTTACGTCATTTCTGAAATTAGTTCCTAAAATAAATCGAGCGATTCTTCCAGGGGATGCTGCACATCAGAAAATGGCACCGCCTGAGCGTTTAGCGCTTATAAAAAACCTGGATATAGAAAACTTAAATCCAAGAAAGGCTGCTGTAATGATGTTATTTTATCCTAAAGATACGATTGTACATATTGTATTGATTGTAAGAAATAGCTATAAAGGTATTCATTCTTCCCAGATTGCTTTTCCGGGTGGAAAAGTAGAAGTTTATGATGCTTCAATTGAGCATACGGCAATTAGGGAGACACAAGAAGAAATTGGTGTCATAGCTGAAGAGATTCAGATAGTCCGTGCTTTTTCTGAAGTTTATATTCCTCCAAGTAATTTCAGGGTATTTCCTTTTTTAGGTTATTATGAGACTGAACCTGTATTTATCCCTGATCCGCGTGAGGTTGCGGATATTATAGAACTTGCCTTAGATGATCTTCTGGATGAAAGTCACGTAGAGGTAAATCGTATATCTGCTTCTTATAGAGAAGATGTTGATGTTCCAGTATTTAGAGTGAACAACCATGTCGTTTGGGGGGCCACAGCCATGATGCTTAATGAACTTAAAGAAGTATTAAAAAGTGTACTTTAAATAGTAAGTTTTTGTATGTTTGCGTCTGAATTTTTTACAACAATCAACATATGGGATTATTCAAAAGAAATCCTTTTGGGCATATTCTTTTTATAAAAAAATGGTTAATACGCATCTTAGGTGCTATTACACACAGACGCTACCGTGGGTTTAACGAATTACAAATCGATGGCTCAGAAATTATTAAAAGCCTTCCTGATACGAATGTACTTTTTATATCGAATCACCAGACTTACTTTGCAGATGTAGTTGCTATGTTCCATGTTTTTAATGCAAGTCTTAGTGGTAGGGTAGATAATATTAATAATATAGGATATCTTTGGGAGCCAAAACTCAATATGTATTACGTGGCTGCAAAGGAGACAATGACTGCAGGATTATTACCGAGAATCCTATCTTATGTGGGTGCAATAACTGTTGAAAGAACATGGCGTGCCAAAGGGCTGGATGTGAAACGGGAAGTCAACCCAAACGATACTGAAAACATCAGAATAGCACTTAATGATGGTTGGGTAATTACTTTTCCACAAGGTACTACAAAGTCATTTAAGCCTGTACGAAAAGGCACGGCGCATATTATTAAGACACACAGGCCAGTAGTCGTCCCTATTGTAATTGATGGTTTCCGCCGTTCTTTTGATAAAAAAGGGCTACGTATGAAAAAGAAAGGAATACTTCAATCTTTCATTATTAAGGAGCCTTTGGATATTGACTATGATAATGATACTATTGAGCAAATAGTAGAGAAGGTAGAATATGCTATAGAACAGCATGCTTCTTTCTTAAAGGTAATTCCTGCTGAAGAGCTGGAGGCTCAGGAAGAACTGAATAAGAAAAGGAGATGGGAATATTAATTATTTAACTGCTTCGACCTTATAGCCTTGTTTTCGCAATAATTTGATAACTCCATTTTCTCCAGCCAGGTGTGCAGCACCAACACCTATAAATGTTGCTTTGGAAGTAACTATTTTTTGTATTATCGGTATCCAGTTTTGGTTACGGTTTGTTAGCAGTTCATTATCAAATTTGGAGTAAAGTTCGTTTTCTGTGTTTTCCAACATTGCGTTAATATCTTTTGATTTGTATATTTCGAGTAACTGTTGGAATTCTTCTTTATCCTTTTGCATATTGTCCTTCGCCATTTTTACCAATTCTTCTACCTGATCTTTATACGGTATTGCATCGAATATTTCGATTTGTTGCTCTATTGTTTCAAGGCCAAAGGTTTCTTCATTTTGTGCGGTACTGATTTTTATCAATTCTTCTTCGATTGACTGCATCGGACAGTCCAATAATTTTGGAAGTAACATTGCACTTATGAAAAAGGGTTTGACTGTGTTGAGAGTTTGTAAAGGAACTCCAACATTGACCTGTATAAATTTGTCTACAATTACAAAATCCTTCTTACTTACTAGATCACTCACTTTTGTGTTGTCTTTCATATTGATTTGAGCCATCATCGATGATTGCATGCTCGGATCATCAATGTCGATTTCGAGGTATAATTGGGAGGTGTTTTTCATCGCCATCTTTACATTTTCATCAAGAGAAGCATCACAGGTTGCGTGTATAGTCCCAAATAAATAAGAAGCTTTTTCAAGTCCCTTACCTGATATTTTCCATAAAAGAGACTTTTCCAGTTGTTGTGCATTTAAAGAAGCATAAAACAGTAGGATAAGTATTGACAAAAGATTTCTTATCATTACAGGTCTATCTTTTTTAATTCTTTGTAATTTGAATATAATTTTCTTAATAAAACTCCGTAAAGAAGCCGGTAAAACCCCCAAAAGACAGCTAACATAAGAGCTACTACTAAAAGCATTCCTGCTATATAAAGGAATACAAACTTTAGATGCTGACCATCGCTGAGCTTATCTCTCAGCGAAGCCATTTCTGGATTGTAATTATAAGTTAGAAATACGCTTATGAAAAAAGTTACGACAATCATTGTTAGGTTATATGCTACATAATATTGTACGGTTTTTCTGGTTTTTAAAATGTCACTCATCAGTTTCTTTGTAGAGACCGTAGTAGAAATTTTGACATAATTTTTATAAAATAAATAGATAAAAACTAGTATGATTGCGTTTGAAACGTAAGTAATCACATTGAAAATCATATGTGCACCTTCAAATTTTATAGTATTAAGATAGTCATCAGTATTAAAGAGAATACTAAAGCCTGACCATAATAATATTTCCAATATGCTGATGATCAATATCCATTTTACTATAGATGAAGATTTTTTATGCAACATATTGTAAATTTCCGTTTCTGAAACCTGATTAGCAGAGTGTTCGTCTTTTTTCCAGGCTTTTTTTAATAAATCCAATTCTTCCATATTTCTTAAGGATTTAATATTTTTTTCAATTTCCCTTTGATTCTGTTCATTTTTACTCTTGCATTAACTTCGCTTATTCCTAAAGTTTCTGATATTTCTTCATAATCTTTGTCCTCAAGATACATGAAAATCAATGCTTTTTCAATGTCATTCAATTGGTAAACGGCTTTGTACATCAATTTTATTTGCTCCTCCTCTTCGTAATTGTAATCTTCTTGACGAATAAAATGTTTGGTATTTTCGAATTCAATTGTTGTAACAGAGCGCGTTTTCTTTCGATATAAAGTAATAGCAGTGTTTAGCGCGACACGATAGGCCCAGGTAGAGAATTTGCTTTCGCCGCGAAATTTAGGATATGCTTTCCATAACTGTATGGTTATTTCCTGGAACAAGTCTTTGTGTGCATCATCACCTGCAGTGTATAATCTACAAATCTTGTGGATTATATTCTGATTGGCCTGCAGCTGTTGTACAAAGGACTGTTCTAAATCGTTATTCATGTTATATGATTAGTAGTGCTATTGAGCGTTTTGTTACAGATAGGTACAAATTTAAAATAAATGAGGCTATCTTAAATCATAAGCTTTTAGTTTTATAATAATTCACCATGAGATCAACAAACTTGCTATAGCTTTCCAATCCGTCTTTTTGACTATTGAATTTCAGGAAGTTATCGTAGAATAATTTGAATCCAGGCTCTATAAAAGTTTCATGACTCTCCCAGAAGTCACGACTTTCATAGAAGTTTTTACGGATACCTTTATGAATCAATGGTATTAGTACTTTACTTTTTCCTTCTTCCATTTTTTCAAGTACATTCAGGCAGTGTTTCAACGCAAATGAATAACCAGAAAATTTAAAATACAAATCGTCATTTTTTATAGAGGCAAGATAGCCTATAAAGTTAGCTTCACTTTCTGATGCATATCCTATCTGATGCGCCATTTCATGACAGGCAGTTGAAGGGAAATTATATAGTGGCATCAAATCATTTACCTGAGCTTCAGCAGTGAAAGGATTTAAATAGCCTGAAAACCCCATATAAGTAAGTGGAAAGCTTATAATTGATTTTTTAATACTGGGATGCTTATAGGTAAAAAAAGGATATTGTAAAGCCAGATTGTTATAACCATTTAAATTCTTCTCGAATATTTGATTTATGGTATATGGCATAACGATCTTCATACTGTCATTCCCTACAAGTTGATGATGAATTTCATTTGTTTTTATAATCAGCCTTTTTGTAAATGTTATCAATTCTTCTTCTGAATATTTTCTTTCAATTGCCATCTTTTTATATAGAGGAACCCGGTAATAATTAGTTGCCCAAAGCAGGTGAAATAAAAAGTAGACAATTGAAAATACGCTAAGAATCTTTAATAAATGATCTTTCCAGTTAGTTTTCCATGTTTTCCGATTTTTGTAAATCCATTTCAATAGCAAGAACCCTAATATAAAATAAATGATATCACCTATTGAAAAAGGAATTTTACCTAATACTATCCTGGAGAAAGCAGCAATCCACTGGTAGAGCCCATTACTGTAATATTGCTCAACAGTTTTTGGGAAGAACTTTATGATCTGGAGAATAATAATCTGCAAAATCAAGAAGGCAGGAAGTAGGTATTTCTTTTTCAATGGTAGTTTTATTTATAACGTAAATATAATTACAATATCAACTAGTACAGAAAAAGAATTTAAACTTTGTAACTTTGGGGCTATCTAACAAGAAACACAAATAAACGTAATGAGCCAGGAAATAAGAAACCTTGAACCAAAAGCGCTTTGGAATAAATTTGCCGATTTAAATGCGGTTCCGCGTCCGTCTAAAAAAGAGGAACGAGTAATTGAGTTTATGAAAAACTTTGGTAAAAGCCTCGGATTAGAAACTTTTGAAGATGAGATCCGAAATGTAATCATCAGAAAACCTGCTACAGCAGGAATGGAAAATCGTAAAGCTATCGTGATGCAGGGGCATCTTGATATGGTACACCAAAAAAACAACGATACTGATTTTGATTTTGATACCCAAGGTATTAATATGTATGTTGACGGCGACTGGGTTCGTGCGAAAGGAACGACACTGGGTGCTGATAATGGATTAGGCGTAGCTACAATAATGGCTATATTGGAAAGTAAAGATATCCCACATCCTGCTATAGAAGCCTTATTTACCATAGATGAGGAAACAGGAATGACCGGAGCTTTGAATCTAAAAGGAGGGATTCTGCAAGGACAGATATTGTTGAATCTTGACACAGAAGAGGATGATGAAATTGATATCGGATGTGCTGGAGGTATAGATGTGACGGCTACAAGAAGCTATAACGAGGAAGAAACTCCTGAAGGTTCTGTTGGTTACCAAATTACTGTAAAAGGTCTTAATGGTGGACATTCAGGAATGGATATTAATAAAGGATTGGGGAATGCGAATAAAATCATGAACCGTCTATTGTTTGATGCATGGGAGAATTTTGGTTTGCAGGTAGCAGAAATCAATGGTGGAAGTTTGAGAAATGCTATCCCAAGAGAAAGCGTAGCGAAAGTTATTATAGCTGCTATGTACGACGAGGCTTATGTTTTTGACATGCAGGAAATCATTGTAGACATAAAAACAGAATTTAAAACTACAGAGCCGAACCTAACTATAGAGATCGTTAAGATCGACCTTCCAAAAAGTGTAATGGATCTCGGAGTTCAGGAAGGTATAATTCGTTCTCTCTATACTGCACATAATGGTGTATACCGTATGAGCGCGGATATGGAGAATTTGGTTGAGACTTCAAATAATATAGCCAGGGTTATTATTAAAGATGGAGAAATCAGCATCGGATGTCTCACACGTTCTTCGGTAGAGACTTCTAAGTTTGATCTTGCCAACGCTCTTCGTTCTGCTTTTGAATTGTGTGGGTGTGAAGTTACCCTTGCAGGATCTTACCCAGGATGGACTCCAAATGTCAATTCGGAAATCCTTGAAGTATTGGTTGCTATATACGAAAAACAAAATGGGAATAAGCCTAAAGTTGTAGCTTGTCATGCAGGATTGGAATGTGGTATTTTAGGAACTAATTATCCTGAGATGGATATGATTTCTTTTGGACCAACAATTCACGGTGCACACTCTCCGGATGAAAGAGCGAGTATCTCCTCAGCTCAGAAATACTGGAAGTTTGTATTGGAAATATTGGAAAATATTCCAGTGAAGAATTAATTGAAATAAAAAAGGGTTGTTTTTCGAAACAGCCCTTTTTTTTTATATAAAATCTTTAGGCCAGTAAAAACAAAACCAGTAATGGAAATATAATTCCCGCAATAGCCAGTTTCCATCCTCTACGTTTAAAAGTAAACTTCCCTGCGGGTATCATTATTGCTCCTGTAAGTGCAATTGTAATTAACGAAATACCAAATATATCGCCATAGTAAATCCACCAGTTTGAAGTATTCTTATGGAGCTTCATTGCTTGGCTTATGATTGGTGTTTTTAGAAAAGATACGATTTCACCTTTTCCACTTTCAATACCAACTTCCATATCATGATTTTCGAATGATATTTTAAATTTGCCGTCTTTTACATTTTGTCTCCTTATTTTTTCAGTGATACCAAATTGTTTTCCTAAATCCTCGGCAAACTTATCGGTGATTTCATTAGTAGGCGGGAGTTTTACTTCAATTGACTTGGTTTCTACGGTATACTTTTCCGGATGCCAGTATTCCCGATGATTCATCATAATACCTGAGAAAGCAAATGAAATAATAAGTCCTATGTAGAAATAACCCAAGTCCCGATGTAATCCTCTAATTTTTTGTTGTTTCATATGTAGTAGTGGAAGTAATTATTTTTGCATTTTCTTTAAAGGAAAGGTTTCGTTTTTAGCCATACCGTTTTCAGTCCCTGATATTTCAGCGACAATACTATCTTTCTTAATCAGGTTATAAGTAATTTTTTGTGGAAAGTCGTGTTTTGGATTTTCAAATACAAATTGCTTGTCAGATATTGCAATCATGGCAAATGCGACAGGTTTACCTGCATTTTGATTTGTAATAGTAGGAACATACAATAATTGGTCATCTCTTTGTTGCAAAGATATTTTTTCTGTGAATAAGGTATCAGTACCTTTTAAGAAATAACTAATCCCAGAAAAAGTACTGTCATTTTCCCTTTCCCAGATTTCAGTAAGTGTACCCTGAGATGTCACATTTTCCCAACTTCCGAGCACCCATTTCACTTTTTCCAGTTCGATGTATTTACTCTTTTTACAAGAAATAAGGCAAATAGAAGCTGCCATAATTACTAATAAAGATTTATGTGTTTTCATGATAGTTTATTTAGCTGGTTTAATATAGTGATGAAGGTAAGGAATTTTCCTGATGAACTTCCTGTTCAATTTTTTTACAGGATACTGCCTGTTGGAGGTCATGTTGTTAAATACCAATGCAAAAACCAGTAAAATAAGTGCACCGGTCAGTACAGGGGAGATTACATACCAGTACCCAAGGGCTTTTATTTGGGCTGAACCCGTTACCGCAATGAGTGCAGTTGCTCCTCCAGGCGGATGTAATGTTTTGGTAATCTGCATCAGGACTATAGAAAGGGAGACCGCAAATGGAGCGGTTATCCAAATAATGTCTGGAGCAAATTGTTGTACTGTTACCCCCACGATAGCAGAAACAAGATGTCCACCTATAAGGTTGCGCGGTTGTGCGAGCGGACTTTGTATAACTCCATAAATCAATACGCTGGATGCACCAAAAGATCCGATCAGGTAAACTACATCCGAAACAGGCAATTTAAGAGATTGAAGATACGCAATGACCCCAATACCCATAAATGATCCAAGAAATGCCCAAAAATGTTCTTTATAATCAACCAGGGTTTCTTTATATAGAATATATCTGGTCTTACGATAACTACGTTTTATCTTTTGTATAGGCATAATCTCTATTTTACAGTTACATAGGTGTAAACAGTATACGGATAAATCAGTTTGGAAGTATATTTGGATACAAGGCAGGCAATAAGGATTGGAAAGAATAAAGTGTAATCACCAATTAAGCTACAAACCAGAAATAGGGCTGTAAATGGTGCATGAATGCTGGCACTTAACATAGCAGCCATACCAATTACCATAAAATTTAAAGGAATTACATCTGCTTCAAAATAAGTGTTTAATACAATTGCAATCAGAAATCCAAGAAAAGCACCAAGGAATAAACTTGGAGCAAAAACACCACCATCACCGCCGGCCGCTAAAGTAACAGAAGTTACAATCGGTTTTAGAATTAGTATACTAAGGATAGTTATAGCTAAAGGAAGTGTTAGTGGAATTTGCGAGGAGTGATAAAAAATAGTTTTTACGGCATGGTATCCATCTCCATAAAGCTGGGGTAAAACAATTAACGAACAGCTTAGGACTATAGCACCTATTATAATTTTAGTATAGGATTTAGTAATCTTTAAAAAAGAGGCTTTTATAAAAAGCACAGATCGTGTCAAATAAACAGAATTCATGCCGGCAATAATGCCAAGAACAATAAACCATGGAATAGCGTGTAGATGCCATATTTTGACTGTAATAGCAAATAAAGGCTGTTCATCCAGTATAAAAACCAAAGCCGAGGCAGTAAGTACAGCAATGCCATTAGTGAGAAAAAAGGTTCTATTAGCTTTTTTTGCAATTACCTCAAGTGCAAACAAAATACCAGCTGCGGGACTTCCAAATAAAGCAGTAACACCTGCTGCTACACCAGCACAGATCAGTTCTGTTTTGTATTTACGGAACAAATTTTCTTTTTGCTGTGCGATAGAGCCTATAGCTGCAGAAGCTACAACAGTAGAAACTTCAATTCCTGTTGAACCACCAAAGATAACGGTTATCAAACCATTAATAAAGTGGGATGAGATTTTATAAGAAGGCAGGTTTTTAGTTTTCGAAGCTGTGGCCTCAAAGATTTCCTTAATTCCTTTATTCTCTTTATTTTTAAATAAATAGAATCTCAGAAAGTAAATTGCCGATAGACCTACGAGTGGAAAAATAAGCAGATAGAGCCAGTTTTGTTCTGATTTTAGAAAAAAAATCTCTTCTAAGTATTCTGTTATTTTTTTTAAAGAAACAGCCAGCAAAGAAGAAAGAAAACCAATAAGCAATGAAACAATAATTAGTTTGCGAAAAACGATGAATTTGTAATTCTTTTTTATAAAGTAGGAAGAAGTCATTATAAATAGCTTTCTTACAAAAGTAAGCAATGGTTTTCGGTCTTCGTTTGGATTAGGGAAATTTTATAACTATTTAATAAAAAAGGCTAACAAAATTGGTAGCCTTTTATATCCATAATTATGGGAATGTCTAATAATTGTGTTCTGTCTTGTAATCCTTAATATCTTTATCGATATCATCAACACTTTTCTTTACTCTTGCTCTAAATGCATCCCATTTTTCTTTACCAGTATCGACATAGTTATTAAGGTCAGTTTTTAACTCGTTGTTTTTAGCTTCAAGTTTATCGATTTGTGCCTGAAATTTCTTTTGGTTAGCAGCCGTTTCCGTTTTTAGCTTTACTTTAAACTCTGCAATCTTTGTTTCGTTTTTTGCTACCAGTGCATTAGTTTCTGCTTTTAGGCGTGCATAATCAGAAACAGAGTCTGTTTTAGCTTCCTGTAAATCTGATTCTGCTTCGAGTTGGTTTTCTTTAGCATCGACCACATCCTCTTTAGCATCTTCTACTTTATCAGTATTTGACTTGCATGAAGTAAGTGTGATTCCTGTAATTAGACAGGATGCGACTAATAATCCTATTGACTTTCTCATAATGTTTTGGTTTTAAGGTTACGCCAAAAGTAAAGTAGTAATAGGTTAAAAGGCTTACAGGACTTTATCAGAAAGTTGTAAGATTTACATTCAGGAATTATCGCTCATAGAATTCAATAGGCAATTTGTCAGGATCAGATATGAATGTAAATTGTTTACCAGTAAATTCATCTATACGGATAGGCTCAGCTATTATGTTTTTTGAATCGAGATAAGCTACGGTTGTTGTAATACTGTCTACTTCAAAAGCTAAGTGTCGCAAACCTCTCGCTTCTGGTGTTGAAGGTCTGTCAGGAGGAGAAGGAAATGAAAATAATTCTATAGCATACTGGCCATTTACTGCGAGATCAAGTTTATAGGATTGTCTTTCTTTACGATACACTTCGCGTATAATTGTAAATCCAAGAATCTCGGTATAAAATATTTTTGATTGTTCGTAATCCGAACATATAATGGCAATGTGGTGGACTTTATTGATTGCTAACATGATTTAAAGTGCAAAGACCTGATATTTCAGGAATGTATTAATAAGCAAAGATAAGATTTTATTGATGCTGTAATTTCGTTTTCAAATCGCAGCGATATAATAACAAATGTTATCAGCATCTGTATTACCGTAGATTCTGGAGAATGGCTCTTTACTTTTTTTAGTACTTTTACACTATATGGAAAAATATAAATACCTATCCGTACTAACAATAGCAGGCTCTGATGGAAGTGGAGGAGCAGGAATACAGGGAGATATAAAAACGATTTCGTCTTTGGGATGTTATGCAACCAGTGCTATTACAGCTTTGGCAGTTCAAAATACATGTGGGGTTGTAGCGGTACACAGTATCCCTACAGACATTGTTCGCCTGCAGATAAAAGTAATAATAGAGGATATACTACCTGATGCAATTAAAATAGGGATGGTGCCTACACTGGAACTTGTAGAAAGTATAGCCGAAATTCTTCAATCCTATCCACAGATACCAGTTATTCTTGATCCGGTTATGGTTGCAACTAGTGGACGCAAACTGATGGAGGATGTAACTATAGCAGGAATTGTGAAAAAGTTATTCCCATTGATTACAATTGTTACCCCAAATCTAGATGAGGCTTCTGTTCTTGCAGAGATGGAAATTAATACAGTGGAAGATATGAGAATTGCGGGTGCTAAAATAATGCAATCAGGCTGTAAAGCATTACTTTTAAAAGGAGGCCATTTAAAGAGTGAGAAACTGACAACGCTTTATTTTTCAGCACAAGGGAAAATCATAGAGTTTAATAGTGGGAAGATAGATACTAATAATACACACGGTACAGGTTGCACATTATCGTCTGCTATAGCTTCTTTTTTAGCCAGGGGTATGGATATGGAAAGAGCAATAAGTAACGCACATGAATATGTACATCTTGCCATACTTAATGGAGCAGATGTACAGACAGGAAATGGCAATGGACCTTTAAATCATTTTTTTAAGCCTGAAAATCAAATAAAAATTAGAAGTTAAAAGAACTGTGATAAAAGAGTTTGGATTTTAATTTAATTTTTTCAATTGCCCTATTTTTTTTCCAGTTTGGATTAATGGCAAGATTACTGCTTTATCAATAGTTATCTGCTTATTTATATTGCTGCTCCTTTTCTTATAATTTCCACACATTCCTTATAAATTGTTTCAAAGGGAATATCGCCATTTGGATCATATGTCTTAAGTATTTTATATACCTCTTTCCTGATATCAGTACATTTAGTTTCAAAGAAAATCTCACCTGTGAGGTCATTGTTCAGTCTTTTTATAAGTATTGCCTGTAGTGGGGATATTATGCGGTGGTCTATAAAATCCTTGGTTTTTACATCACTGCAATCTTTGCATAATGATTTGAAATCAGACAATTTACCAATATATTTTTCTAATAAGGCAATAGTGAAAATATGGGAAATCTCATGGCACAAGATATTCCGTTTATCGGGATCGAGGGTCAGCACATCATTTGTAAGTTTTGGATTTTGTATACTGTCACAGAGATTAGTCAGGATTAATGCCCGTATATTCGGATTATTATGATCATAGAAAGGTAATGCCTTGTTGTTGGCATTATTGGTTAATTCCACAAATACTATGAATTTTAAATTTTCACGTCTGGATTGATAAAAGAATTCTATCTGATCAAATAGTTGTTCTTTCTGGATTTCTGACTGTAACCCTGCTACTGCTTTTTTATAATACGGCTGGTGGTCAAAAAAGAATTTTTTGAAGTTTGTCTTTTGATAGAAATCAAGTAGCAATGGCTTTAATTCATTCAGGTCTTTTTCAGTAAGGCCTAAATCTTTTAGATCATTGAGATAAGAATTGTCAAACTCGAAAGATTCAAAATCCTTATACATAAGTCCTAATGTTGAAAAGTCAATCCGAATATTGTCATTGTTTAATACATAGGCAAGCAGTGGATGATTCAGGTAGGATTTGAAGTATTCTTTGGTTTCTTTATAATATCCAGTTTCACAGGGCCTCATTTTCTCGTCAAGCTCATTTGCTGCTGCGAGGTTGAAGACAGTTCTGAAAAACTCAGTTCTTTCGTCTACGGTAAAGATTACTTCGTTTTTTTGCTGATTGGATTGTTGGAAGGATAAAGTATTTCGTGAGGCTGTTGATTTACAGCTATAAAGAGTGCAAGTAATAATTAGGAAGATAATTTTTTTCAAGGTTTTTGACATTTTGATTTAGTTGTTTATTACAACTAAAGACTGTTAATTTTATGAAATGTTACATTCTAATCGGTTTATCAAATTCTTTATTCTTTCTCAATTACAACTACTTTCCATTCTCCCTCAGGCTCTTTTGTTAAAAAAGTATTTACTGTAATCTCTTTTTTATTTTTACCGATAACTGTAATTTCCAGTGTTGCCTTTCCATATCCGTTAGAAATATTGATATTTCCTGATGGCATCATACCGTATTCGGCGATACCTCCGGTTTCATTTATAATAGACTGGTCTTTGGCTATACTTTCTACAGCAACTTTATAAGCACCCGAACTTTTCAATGCTGTTCCTGCAAAGAATATAACAAATACAATAAACGCAATCCCAAAACCTAATAATGTCAATACTTTTGGTAATGCAGCCTGTTTTGCAGGATTTTTTATAACAGATGTTTTGGCTACCCTATCTCCTATCCTTTTTTTATCTTCATTAGAAGCCATAACAATAAATTCTACGGGCCAGATCACTATAAACAGATTTCTGACAAACAGCCTTCCCAATGATGGTACAATAGTAATGTCCCTACCATCTCTGACCATAATACCCATTATCCATTTTCCAATACTGATACCACCAAAACTGTCTTTTCCAAAATAAATAAGTAAGCCTAAAGGAATACTCACAAGTATTTTGCTTGTGAACTCGGCGATATTACCCTCAATGAATCCAGGTCCCAGAATTAGAAAAATACCAGAAACAATAATAAAACTCAATATAAAATGATCAATAGCAAAAGCGGCAATGCGTCTTTTTCTGCTGGAGATTTTAGGCTGGGCTGGATTTTTAGTATTATCAATATAAGGCTGTTCCATGGAATTTCTCAGTAATTAAGATTGTGTTTTATTTAGCGAATCTAATCATTTTATTGAAGAGTTGTTATAATCACATCACACATATGAATAGAATAAAAAAAGGCCCAATCTTTACCGATTGGGCCTTTTAAATGTTAACCATAAATTACTTTTTAGCGACTGCCTTGATACTGATTGCAACACCACCACCAGAAGCCATTCGTTGCTTAATAACTGTTTTAGAAGTTATTTTTACCTTACGGATAGCATAGCTTTGTGGATTCTTATCATAACTAGCATCTTTTCCATCAGCATAAATAATAGCTTCATATGTTTTGCCTTTTGGCAGGTAGTCAAAAGTGATATTCGCTACTCTTGGGTTTTCATCTGTAATAGCACCAATATACCATTCTTCCTTATTTTTAGCTTTACGCGCAATAGTGATATAATCACCAGGTTCTGCCTCAATGATTTTGGTTTCATCCCAGTCTACGGCAACATCTTCGATAAACTGAAAAGCATCCAGGAATTTGTTGTAGGTTTCAGGAAGATCAGCGGCCATCTGTAACGGACTATACATAGTTACATATAAAGCGAGCTGGTGTACCAGTGTACTGTGAACAAATGAAGTATTCTCAGGATTATAGGCACTTATTTTTGTCTGGAAAATCCCGGGAGTATAATCCATAGGTCCTCCCATTAATCTTGTAAAAGGCAATATCGTTGTATGATCAGGATTGTTTCCTCCAAATGATTCATATTCTGTTCCCCTAGCGGATTCATTAGCAAGCAGGTTAGGATAGGTCCGGTTCAAACCTGTTGGACGTATAGCCTCGTGAGCATTAACCATAATTTTATAATCTGCAGCTTTAGTAATGGCATACAAATAATGGTTTACCAGCCACTGTCCATAGTGATGTTCTCCTCTTGGAATAATATCACCTACATAGCCACTTTTTACAGCGTTATAACCGTTGTCAGCCATGAATTTATACGCCTCATCCATATGGCGCTCATAATTGCGTACTGATCCGGAAGTTTCGTGGTGCATAATAATCTTGATGTTTTTTGAAGCGGCGTAACGGTGTAATTCTTTAACATCAAAGTCAGGATAAGGAGTTACGAAGTCAAATACATAATCTTTTGTTTTGCCAAACCAGTCTTCCCAGCCTTCATTCCAGCCCTCAACAAGTACGGCATCAAGACCATGTGCGGCCGCAAAGTCAATATATTCTTTTACGTGTGCAGTATTCGCTGCATGTTTACCATTAGGTTTTGTTTTGGAATAATCAGTTACTCCCAATTTTACACTCTGTAGGTCATTGTATGCCCAGGTACTTTTACCGGTAATCATTTCCCACCATACCCCTACATATTTAATGGGCTTGATCCACGAAACATCTTTATATTTGGTAGGATCATTAAGGTTTAGTATTAATTTGGATGCCAAAATATCTGTCGCTTTATCACTCACAACAATAGTTCTCCATGGAGATTGGGCAGAAGCCTGAAGATATCCTTTATTTCCTATAGCATCTGGAGTAAGGAAAGATTCCAGGATAAAGTTCTTGTCATCAAGGTTTAATGACATGCAGGAGTAATCTACCAGTGCCGCTTCGTGTATATTGATATAAAACCCATCTTTGCTTTTCATCATTAAAGGTGTTTGAACACCTGTAGGGGAGAAGGTAGTCTGTGATGCGTTTGGTGTAACAGCTGCTTTCATCTTGCCTCTTATTTCAGAGAGGTTTGAAGTAACAGTGCTGTATTCCTGAGTATCATAATCTCCGGGAAGCCAAAATGCTTTATGGTCACCAGCGAGTGCAAATTGTGTTCTTTCTTCTTTTATAATAAAGTAGTTAAGCTCTTTTTGTTCCGGGAATTCGTAACGAAAACCAAGACCGTCATCAAAAACACGGAAACGGATACGGATATACCTGTTCTTTAATGCCTTTTGTGTTAGCGTAACCAATAATTCGTTGTAATTATTACGAATGTTTTTCTGCTCACCCAATACGGGGCTCCAGGTTTCATCAAACGTAACTTGTTCTGTTTTGGTGATTGTAAATCCGTCAAGAAATGAAGGAACATCTTTAGTTTCAATGCCCAGTTTACTTGATTTTATAACAGGTTTGTTTTTATACGTCAGTTCGTAGGTAGGCACGCCATTATCAGACAGGCTGAATTTAAGTATAAGGTTCTTATTCGGAGAAGTAATCTGCTGTGCATTAGCAGCAATACTACAGGCCATCAATAAGAAAGCGATAAAAAATCTATTCATAGGATAATTGAGTTACTTGTTTAAAAAAGGTCGTTTATAGAACAGCCAAAGAAGCAAAAATTGCTTCATTTTGTAAAGCTAAGTAACAATACGCTTTTATTAAAACGCTTTATGGATTTCGTGATTACTACAACGATATATTAGTGATAACTTTAATATAGCAACCCGAACTAATGAAGCTTATTCTTGTGGTTTTATTTTCTCAGCCTGCATCGGTGAATAATCGAATTTAGATTTACCATCAACGATAATCCTGTCGAAGTAACATTTTATTCCCGTAGCAATATTTAGATCTTCTACATTCTGGATATGGAAATGGATGTGAGGTTCGGAGGAGTTACCGGAGTTGCCACAAAGTCCCAATAGGTGTCCTTGTTTTATTTGCTGTCCTTGTTTTACCTGTATAGAGTTTTGTTTGAAATGTGCAAAAATCAGGTATTCATTTTTTATTGTTTTTATAATGACGGTGTTTCCCAAGGTATATATTGGATTTAAGATACCTGGTTTATTATCTTTTATTCCATCAACAGTAAGTACCACTTCACCATCACAGGGAGCAAATAATTCTTTGCCAAATGCATAATAATCTTCATTTTTGATACCATCTGTTTTATAAGACTTCTCCTTACTATCTTTTATGATCAGATCGAAGGCATTCTTTTGAGCATTATCTTTCACATGATAATTTAGTTCTTTGGTGTCGCCACCCCATATTACTGTCCATTCCCCCTTAAACGGTAATGCCAGTTTCGTGTCATTTCTTTCCGGTTTAGGAACGGTTTGGTCGATATAAGGTCGTATTAGAAAACCGTTGATTTTGGAATTATCATCTACTGACATATTTAGTGCAAATACAGTTTTTTCAGAAGTAGTCTTATAAATTGCATAGGATTTATCATATTGTATAAATTCGCGTTTATTTATTTTTCCCGCCTGTGCCTGAACCGAAGACAGAAGCTCGGTAGTCTTGTCGAGAGGTAATGCTTTTTGCATATCCGTAGAGAAAAGAGAAAAGATAGCGGCATAATCTTTATTGTTGTATAATGTTTCAAACTGGGCAGAGATTATTTTATAGTTTGGTTTTTCAGTTTGTGCAGAAACATTCCATAGGGAAATAATAGTCAGGATCAGGAGGAACTTTTTCATAATAAATAGGTTAAGAATTGGATCTTATGTATGACGCTGACAATTGTTTAACGTTACAATTGTTTTTCTGTTTTTAGAGTTACAGAGATTTATCATTCAGGTTAAATCTCAATTATGAATCAACTGTACCGCATTATCCAACAATCTGTCCTTTCTGCTGCTTATGTCTTCAGGAGTTATCATGACAGGTTTATTGATCTTAACACCTTTTCGTTGTGCATTTGTTCCGTCACGATAAAAGATAGCATTTCCTGTAAAATGGAATTCGTAATTGCCAGGAAGATTTAGTACCTTTTCATCTCCATCAGCACCTGCGCTTTGCTCGCCTATGGTTATACTCTGCGGGAACAAATTTTGCAATAGCATTGTAAAGAATTCACTCATGCTCAGGGTCTCAGAATTGACTATAATTACTACCTTACCTGTGTAAGGTGTGTTTTCTCCTACGACTTCTTTCTTGTGATACGTATCAATATCATCGTTTAAAATAAAAGTTCCAATTTGTTGTTTGTTAACCTCATAATAATCGGCAAACTGAAAAGGGGTTTTACCAAATTTCTTTAATATATAATATGGGATAAAGCCTCCCCAATCGGGATAACCCCGCATATCAAAGATAATCCCTTTCTGTTGTACAGCAATATTCAGTAAACTGTCCATTGCTTTATCAATCTGTTCGTCCGGAACATCTTTTATAAACTTTTCTGTTTTATTTATTTTAAAATAAGCAATGCCACCTTCGAGAATAGAGAGTTTGTTTTCTATAGGTTCGTCATCTTTATTTAAATAGGCTACTATTTTCTTGGCATTATCATAATCTCCGGCGGCGATAAAAGCAATGTCTTTTGTAGAAGACAGTGTTCCCCTACGAATAGTAAGGGAAAAGTTTTTACTGTCTGCAGGCCATACCAGATTATTCGGGTAATTGGACAGACGATGAATCATTGCATTTCTGTTTGAAGCAGAAAGCAGGGTAGAGAGACTGTCTATTATTTGATGTATAGGTTGATTGTTGATAGCCGTTATAATATCGCCGGATTTAATATCGCCCTGTTCACAACGTTCCGGAATAATAATATCCGTCACCACAATTTCATTTTCAAAAACAGTATAATTGAAAGGAGGAAAAAAGCCGTTGTGTAAAACCTGTTTCCTGTTCTTCAGTTGGTTTACAAATTTATAGCTATGGGTATCATTAAAAGAAGAAGTGACTTTTAACAAGAGTTTCTCATATTCTATACGGGAATTACATTCTTTAAATAATGGTATATTTTGCTTAATGACACTGTCCAGATTTTTATCTGTCAGGTATTTATGTGGAAATAAATAATCTGATATCCCCTGTAGTTTTGCCAGAGTGAGCATTCGCATTGGATAAGGAAGGTTTACTGTATCTGGAAATTTATAGGCTATTTCATTAGGGATTTCCGGAGTATATCGTAGTTCTGGGATATAATGATGCTTTGTCCCAATGTAGCGGTTTTTAAAAATAAAGGTTAGTTTTTTTCTATTTGCAGCAGTAAATAGTTTATCCGACTTAAACCATTCCTGATCCAGATTTTGGGACAATATCTTTTTGGAATCATCCTTAACTATTTTAGGAGTTTTTGATGTTGATAGTTCTGAAAGAAAAGAAGCTATAAAGGCATTGTAATTTTTTCTGTCTTTTATTCCGTCAATAATATCCAGGTTTCTAAAGAATAAAGTATCAGCATTTATTTTTCCTGAAGCAAGGTCAGGATGGTAATATTTAGTGAAATTCCAGATTTTAAAAAAATAGAACCGTTTGTCTGTTTCGGATATTGTTTGTGAGAAAGTACAGGTTGATGTAAATATGAGCAGTACAATCAGTAAAGTTTTTTTCATAGAGAAAGTGAAATATATCTGACGTTGTTATTCAAAAGTAACAGAGCTATTGCCAAAGAGCCTGAATTTTAAATTCATATTATCCACAAGTCCGCTTAATAAAGCTCCAGCTATATCTCCGGAGTTGGCAGGTTGGGATGGTCTATAATAGGCATTGCAGTTTGGGGCTATTTCATATTGGGATATATAATTCTTATCAGCGACCAATTGGCCTCCATAAAATATATAGCTATTATAATTGTCTGTAAAATAGTTCTTAAAATAATAAGTCTTCTTTTCAGAAAAATCTATTTTAGGCAACAAAGCATTGACTTTTATTGCATCTAATTGTGCTATAGTATTCATTGTTAAAGGAGAAGCAACGAATGGGTTCGGTTTTAAAAACCGAAGTTGTGTCATTACGCCTGCTGTTCTTTCAATAGAAAACAGTGGTGACTGTGTTTCCTGTGAAAATGAGATTGCAAAACAGCAAAACATCAATAGCGTTAATCTTTTTTTCATAATTGGTGTTTTTAAACAATAAATAAAGATATAGGTATAACAATAATTTAATGTTTTTATTCTTTATTTAAACCAGTATAAGATTGGTATTCAGGCCCAAGCGGGACCATACATTTTACATCATTTTCATTGATATACCATTCCAGGCAATAGCCCTTTGGATCTACTTCGTGTTGTTGGAGCAAAAGATCAAAAGCTTGTTTTATACTACTCAGATTATCGCGATAATTGGAAATATAAAGGCTATTATATGGGCCGTTTTTGATTGTGAAAATCTCGAGTTCAGGGAGTAAATGGTCACTGTCCGAATCCAGAATTTCGGCTGCAGCTTTGTAAATGATAGCCCCGTCATGTGCTGGCCAGGAAACTCCGTAAAAGTTCCTGCGCTTATTCAGAGGGAGTAATCTATGTAGGCGTTGATGTGCTTCCTCAATGCCTTCAGGAAAACTGCTGGCGGTGATACAATAAGTCTTAACATCTTCCTGAAACGTGAAACTATCCATACTATTAGATTTTGATTTACTCAAATTTAATCAATTTGAATTCTTTAGATGCTAAAAGTAAATTAAAAAACTAAGCTGAGTTGCAAATTAATATATAAAGGAAGTGAATTTTAAATGAATTGTGTAGGTTTTATTAGGAGTAATCTAGTTTGTCCTGTATTAATTTTTAGATTCCTTTAAAGATTCTTCATATTTGGCAAACAAGTCGATCAGGATATTAGTACTAATCTCATTCCATCAATACGTTATACAAAAAAAGTCTAGTAACCAGTTTTTAAATTGTAATGCACAATTTTTTTACATGAGTATAGGTAAGCAAAAAAAACTCTAATGGCTAATCAGAAATATTGATTACACATCTGTAGCTGACTTGTTACAAAAACTTATATCCTGCTGTCAAACTGATTCCTCCATATTGTGCTCTCCATGAAAAATAATTAGGTAAGAGTTCCCTCTTGGAATTATAACGTGCTTCAATAGAATAGCGTCCACTGCTGAATCCCGCACCTGCAAAAAAGTTAGAAGAATTTCCTATTTCCATCGGATGTTCATTATAGGTTGTTTTGTAAGTAACATTAGAGTTCAATGAAAATCCGAATGTGCATCCGGTATCAATAAAAATCCTGGATTTGTTGTTCAGGAACATATAATGCCTAACACCTATGGGCAATTCTATAGCTTTGAAATCTACATTAACGGCCCAATTGCCTGCTTTTCCATCTGAATTGGCTGCCTGATAATTTGGATCCAGGAATAAAGACCATTTATTCTGGTTGAAAGGCAGAATGAGTTCAGCTTCAAATCCAATCCGAAATGCCGTTTTTTTACTTTCGGAGTCTCTGGGTGATGGAATATCATCTGAGGTAGAGAAATTGATAGTAGCTATATTGATCCCTGCAATTATCTTAATATTAAGCGAACTTTTATTTTGCTTATTCTGGAAATCGATAAACTGTTTACCTTCCGAATTGTTGTATATCAGGAATAATTTCACCAAATCTCTTCTTTCGTATTGCAGACTTTCAAAATCAGCCGTTTTCAGTTTTGGAGATTTAAGAACAGTATACAGTTGTTGCCTGAAATAATTGTTCTCATTTATATGAGAATCATCTGTCAGGTATTCTTTAAATACTAATTGCTCGGCAGTTTTATATGGTGTAGAACTGAATAAATAACGAACAAGGTTATTCTCTTCAAATAGGTATAGAGTAATTTCACCTTCTACCAAAGTTTTTAAGAAAATAGTTTCTTCCTTCCACTCCGGTGCTTTTTTATTACTTAAGTTATCTATTGAAACTCCTGATTTATCGATGTTAGTGGTAAAGCGCCTGAATTTATAACCGTTTCCCACACTAAATTCAGCCACTTCTGCTATATTGGCTTTTTTTGGTTCTTCATTGTCGGTATTTTTATATTCAAATTCTACAGGATTATCTTT
>Ga0247742_10000878_pt1 | contig 22513 bp, 17 predicted proteins | sample UWRJL208509C2_FD_180944 | JGI IMG/M metagenome (GOLD analysis project Ga0247742, IMG submission 180944) | Plant litter microbial communities from Arlington Agricultural Research Station in Wisconsin, United States - UWRJ-L208-509C-2 | ecosystem: Environmental > Terrestrial > Plant litter >... | reverse complement strand
TACGGCTCTTAATGTATTGGGCTTGAGTATGGGAATTGCAGGACTTATTTTTGCTATCCTGTACTGGAATGAAGAGCATTCTTATAATTTCTGGAACCCTGAAAAAGAAAATGTATTTCAGGTTATTACAGATCTGGGAGATGGCAACATTTGGGCAACCAACACATCGGCAATCGAGCCTTTTTTTAAGAGCGAAATACCCGAAATACAAGAACACTGCTATTTGAACACTTGGTATTATAATGAAGTAATTGAGTACAAAGGTAAAAAGCAGTTGTTTGCCAAAATTTTGGACTCTCAAAATAATTTCTTTTCGTTTTTCCCATTCGATTTTATAAAAGGAAGCGGGCAGACAGCAATTCAGGATTCCAATTGTATTGCGCTTTCAGAAGAAACAGCCCGGAATCTTTTTGGAGATGAAGAACCTATGGGGAAACAAGTACTGTACTCAGGGCGGACATTAGTGGTAAAAGGGATTTATAAAATAAATGGCAAATCATCTTTTGAACCTATGGCAGTTACTAATCTGATAGATAATAAGTTAAAAGGGGACAGAGAGCAATGGGGTAACTTTAGTTATGGCTTGCTTATAAAAGTCACAAATCCTTCAGAAGCAATAATTGTAAGGAAAAAATTAATGGGTCTATACTTTGAACACAGGATTAAAAAATCTGCCAAAGAAAGCAATATGACTCCTGAAGCCTATATCAAAAAATATGGAAATACTAAAATTATCCTGGAACAATTAAAAACGTCAAGATTAGAATCTTCTATTTCTGGTTATCCGGAAGGCAAGGGCAATTACCAATTCCTATTGATAATGCTTGGACTATCAATATTAATATTGATTTTATCCGTAGTAAATTATGTAAATCTGGCCACTGCCAATGCAATTAAAAGGGCAAAAGAAGTCGGGGTAAGGAAAGTAATTGGTGCCTCCAAAGGGAATATCATAAGGCAGTTCGTTTTTGAAACCGTATTGCTGGTACTCTTTTCAATCTTTTTTGCATTGGTAATTGTGGAGCTGTCACTGCCATATTACAACGAGTTTTTAAATAAACAATTACTCATGCAGGGCAGCCAGTTTTACATAGAACTTTTGCTCATTTTTATAGTAGTAGTGGTAATGGCAGGAATTTTCCCGGCAATTTATGTGTCAAATTTTGAAACCTTAAAAGTACTCAGAGGTAATTTTGGCAGGAGTAAAAGTGGCGTATGGTTGCGAAATGGGATGTTAATAGTGCAGTTTGGAATAGCCTCTTTCTTTATTATAGGGTCATACATTGTTTATCAGCAAATTGAATATCTGAATAATAAAGAATTAGGATTTAATGGAGATCAGGTGTTGGATGTTTATTATAGAATTCAGGATACTACAGCAATTTTTAATCGCTACCAATCGATCAGGCAGGAAGTTCTAAAGATTAAAGGTGTAAAGCAGGTTGGTGCCGGGGCATTCACTTTCGGGGAAGGAGCTGGTTCTTCTTCGGGGTTTACTTATAATGATGAGAATATACAGGCTCAGAATATACCCGTTGATTTCGGATTGCTCAAAATGATGAAAATAAAAGTTCTGGAAGGAAGGGATTTGAGTCCGGACATTTCATCAGATACGATCAGTAATATCTTGCTGAATGAAACTGCAGTCCGCATGATGAACGAAAAGAATTTTGTAGGCAGGGAAATCGAGTGGAACGGTCGGAAATTAAAGGTTGTAGGGATTGTTAGTGATTTCCAGTTGAATGGTCCGCACGAAAAAGTGCTTCCTATGGTCTTTATGCATTTCAAAACGGTGTTTTGGATGGCGAGTAACATGAATCATGTTTTTATAAAAATCGCTCCCGAAAATATGGATAAGACTATCAGCAGCCTTGATCGTTTCTGGACGACAAAAGTAGATCCTGTTTATCCGTTTAATTATGATTTTGTAGATAAAAATTTCAAGCGTACTTATGAGGATTATGTCAAACAGAAAAATCTGTTTTCATTACTGAATGTAGTCGTAATTATAATAGCACTGTTTGGGTTGTTTGCATTGGCTTCCTATTCCATACAGCGCAGGATGAAAGAAATAGCGATTAGGAAAACGCTGGGAGCGGAAACTAAAACCCTATTAAGAGAACTGTCAAAACAATATATAATTTTCTGTATTATCGGATTCCTGATAGCGTTGTTTCCCGTGTATTATTTACTGGATAAATGGCTGGATAATTTTGCAAACAGGATTTCTATTTCCTTATTTCCGTTTGTTATGGGTTTTGTGTTTTTATTGCTGCTAACATTGATAGTAGTGTTATCACGGGCCTATCAGGCTACACGCGTAAATGTCCTAAAATACCTGAAATATGAATAAGGCAATAGTTATAATAAGTTTGTTTATCAGCATTTTTGCAAATGGCCAGGAGGATTCCTGGTCACTGCAACGGTGTGTTGCAGCAGCATTAGAAAATAATATAGACATCAGGATAAAACAACTTGAAGTCATAAAAGCACAAAAACTGTATACACATCCATTATTGGAATTGTTTCCGACGGTCAGCCTTAACGGAAATCATAGCTACAATTTTGGATCAACTATTGACCCTACCACAAATGCAAGGGTGAGCTCCGATATACAATGGGATAATTTCTATCTGAATGCTAATACTAATCTGCTTGATTTTAATAATCTGACTTTGGCAGGTAAAGAGAAAATTGCTATAGAAATTGCAAAAGCAGATAAGGTAGTCATTGAATACCAGTATAAAATGGAGTTATTGGAAAAATACTCTGATGCCCTGTTTTCACAGGAGTTACTTAAGATTCAACAGGAACAATTGAAAAATACCATTTTTAATCGTGACAGAATTGAAAAAGAAGTCAATATTGGCAGCAAACCCCAAAGTGATTTATACGATATACAATTGAGCTTCTCCCAGGATGAAAAACGATTGATAGAAGCCAGACAGTTATTTGACGCGCAGAAATTACAGCTTTTTCAATTAATGAATGTACAGGGTGTTGTTCTTGATAATGTAACTCTGCTGACCTATTTTATACAGGAAAAATCACAACAGATACAGGATGTCGATAACAACCCTGAAATTTATTTGTCGGAATTACAATTAAAAAGCTCGATGAAGGAAACGGCCAGGCTTAAAGCTGCCAATCTTCCCGTACTTTCCGCCTTTTATAGTTTATCCTCGTTTTATTCGTCGCCTATAAACCAGCCGGGAATGCAGATTGCGGGTTTCAAAAGCCAACTCGATGATAACAAAAACCATCAGGTGGGATTACAGATGATAGTCCCTGTATTTAATGGTTTTAGAAAAAGCAGACAGGTCAGTGCGTCTAAAATTGAGTCAGACAGAACAAAACTGATAGTACAACAACAGCAATTAAAAGTACAACAACAGATCGAATTGGAAACCACCAAAAAGAAACAGTATCTGGAATTAATGGGCAATCTTGAGAATACATTAAAATATGCGAAGGAATCTTTTAAAACTACGCAATCCAAGTTTAGCAGTGGCAAAATTGATGCTGTTATTTATACTACCGTGAAAAACCAACTGCTCAGTTCCGAATATGATTTCCTGAAAAATAAGCTCATGATGCAATATGCTGACGCAAAAATAAATTTGATCAGGAACAACGAATTGTAAATCTTTCTCAATGATTGTAACATAAGCCTATATTTCCATCGACAAAACCAATTGTTTATCTTTCTTTTAAGAACTTTTCGTATTATCTTTGCAATCTAAAATCAGTTTAAATAAACGTAAAAGTTTTTTCGGCTGTAAACGTTAACTGCAAAGAGTACAATCAATGAAATTAGATAGAAAAGAAATCCTTAAAGCCTTAGAAACGATCACTGTAGCTGGGGAAGGAAAAAATATGGTGGAAAGTGGAGCAGTGGCTAATGTAGTTACCTTTGGTGATGAAGTAGTCGTTGACCTTGTACTGCATTCACCTGCATTGCACATCAAAAAAAGAGCTGAAGACGACATTCGCAAAACGATAAACACGCTGATCTCAGCAGATGCAAAAGTTAAAGTAAATGTCAAGATCGAAAGTCCTGAGAAAAACGAGATCAAAGGGAAATCAATCCCGGGAATCAAAAATATAATAGCTGTCGCTTCCGGTAAAGGAGGTGTAGGTAAATCTACTGTTACTGCAAACCTGGCTGTTACTTTAGCCAAAATGGGCTTTGCAGTAGGTATACTTGATGCCGATATCTACGGGCCATCAATGCCGATCATGTTTGATGTCGAAATGGAAAAACCAATTTCGATAAACGTAGACGGAAAATCAAAAATGAAGCCTGTAGAGAACTACGGGGTAAAAATGCTTTCTATAGGATTTTTTACTGCGCCAAGCCAGGCAGTAATCTGGAGAGGGCCTATGGCTTCTAAGGCATTAAACCAAATGATCTTTGATGCTGACTGGGGCGAACTTGATTTTATGCTGATTGATTTACCTCCTGGAACAGGAGATATCCATCTTTCTATCATGCAATCATTGCCTATCACTGGAGCTGTAGTAGTTAGTACACCTCAGGCCGTAGCACTTGCCGATGCAAAAAAAGGAGTTTCTATGTTCCTTTCAGAAAGTATCAATGTACCGGTTTTGGGAATCATAGAGAATATGGCTTATTTTACACCAGACGAACTTCCAGATAACAAATATTACATTTTCGGTAAAGAAGGAGCTAAAAATCTTGCAGAAGATCTTGAAGTACCATTCCTGGGTGAAGTACCATTGGTACAGTCTATCCGTGAAGCCGGAGATTTTGGACGTCCGGCGGCAATGCAGACAGCATCTGTTATAGAAACAGTATTTGAAGAAATTACACGTAATGTAGTACAGGAAGTCGTAAACAGAAATGAAAGTTTGCCGGCTACCGAGGCAATAAAAATAACTACTATGGCAGGTTGTTCTGCCGTAAAAGGAAAATAATTAAACCGGATTAAAGTCCCCAAATCATTTAATCTTTCAATAATAAAATATGACAACAGAAGAATTAACACTCAACGTACAGAAAGCGCTCGAAGAAATTCGCCCGTTCCTGAATTCTGACGGCGGAGATATTACACTGATCGGTATTGAAGATGATAAACACGTTACCGTGCGCCTGGAAGGTGCCTGTATCGCCTGTAGTGTGAACCAGATGACATTGAAAGCTGGTGTTGAAACAACGATCAAGAAGTTTGCTCCACAAATAGAAACCGTAATTAATATTGCATAATTATTTGGGTTTAACCTAAAGGGGCAGTCTGACTGTCCTTGGTCTGGTTTTTCTTAAACCAACTTTGTTGCGTTTAATGATATTTATCATAAAACAGCAATTGAGGTTAGCCTAATTTTGTCATATCAACTGGAAACAGAGAGATTGTTTGCTCATCAACATATCTGGAAGTATTCAGTAACTCAGCAACCCATAACCAATGATTGAAACAGATATATTAATAATAGGTGCAGGGCCAACAGGGCTTTTTGCAGTATTCGAAGCAGGATTATTAAAATTAAAATGCCATATCATAGATGCTCTGCCACAACCCGGCGGACAATTATCAGAGCTTTATCCGAAGAAACCAATTTTTGATATCCCAGGCTACCCCGAAGTTTTGGCCGGCGATCTTGTGACTAACCTGATGGAACAGATCAAGCAGTTTCAGCCTGGCTTTACACTTGGTGAACGTGCAGAGACTATCGAAAAACTCGAAGATGGTACATTTATAGTTACAACACACGCAGGAACAAAACATCATGCCAATTCAATTGCCATTGCAGGCGGATTAGGTAGTTTCGAACCGCGAAAACCACTTATAGAAGATATTGAATTCTACGAAAATAAAGGTATAAAATACTTTATTAAAGATCCGGAAGAATTTAGAGGTAAAAGAGTTGTGATTTCCGGAGGCGGGGACTCAGCATTAGACTGGAGTATTTTTCTTTCTAATATAGCTTCTGAAGTGACGCTAATCCATCGCAGGAATGAATTTCGCGGTGCACTCGACAGCGTAGATAAGGTACAGGAACTAAAAAATGAAGGCAAGATTAAACTAATCACTCCTGCTGAGGTCGTTGGACTGAACGGAGCCGAAAAATTGGAATCTGTCGATATAGAAGAAAACGGAGCGCATAGAAAAATAGAAACGGATTATTTTATACCGTTGTTTGGACTGTCACCAAAATTAGGACCTATAGCCAATTGGGGTCTTGAAATAGAAAAAAATGCTATCAAAGTCAACAATGCTTTGGATTACCAAACCAATATACCTGGTATTTATGCCATTGGTGATGTAAATACGTATCCCGGTAAACTTAAGCTGATTCTTTGTGGCTTCCATGAAGCTACACTAATGTGTCAGAGTGTCTATCAGAGAATTAATCCAGGTAAAAAATATGTATTGAAATATACTACTGTTTCTGGTGTTGATGGTTTTGATGGTACGAGAAAAGAAGCAGAAAAAGCAGTTGTTAAATCTATAGACTAATTATGGCCCAGGATGTTACTATAAAAATAACCGATAGGGAAGGCGTGCTGCACGAAGTACAGGCACCTACAGATATGGCTATGAATATCATGGAGCTTTGCAAAGCCTATGAGTTGGCTCCCGAAGGAACAATCGGGATCTGCGGCGGAATGGCTATGTGCGCTTCCTGCCAGTGTTATGTGCTGAATGAGGTACCGCTACCTGAAAAAGGAGATGATGAAGAAGCGATGCTCTCTGAGGCTTTTTATGTAAAGCCAAATAGTCGTTTGGGTTGCCAACTTCATATCACCGAAGATATGGAAGGATTGGAAATAGAACTGGCTCCGGAATATTAAATAAATTAGAACATTACATTATAAGGCTATTCTGAAAAGATAGCCTTTCTTGCTTTGTAAAAATAGTTCTGGGTAATACTTAATTTATTTCAGAAAAAGATAAGACCGGATATCTAAAAAAATCACTAAAAATAACACCTCGAAAGGTTTATATTAATTTCAGATAAAACTTACAATTAGCCTTCTTTTTTTGTAGGAATAACAACGTCTGGGCAAAGCCGTACTAAAGCCGTACCAAAGTCGTATCAAAGCCGTACTTTACTGTTATCAAAATTTGTAGGAATCATAATTGAAAGAATAGTGTTAAAAGATACATCATATTATGATGAAAACCCGGATGAAAAGACACTAAACTCCATCAGGTTATTTTGAACTTTTAATTAGGTTTTATGGCACGTGATATTCAGTGATAATTCTCAGGTAGGATTTTTTACGATAGTTTGCCAATTGTTACAAAACAATAAAAAACCCCCGAAAGAAAGTTCTTTCAAGGGTTTTTCGCAAAAATAAAATAAACAACTTACTTATGAATCTTTTTAGTTTTTGATGAATCTTAAAGTTTTTGATTCACTGTCTTTATTGATTTTTACAAAGTAAACACCGGTGCTTAATTCTGAAGTATTTACAGTAAGGTTTGACACAGAATTTACTTTTGTGCTTTGTACAATTTGTCCTAAACTGTTGTAAATTATAAATGTATCAGGCAGGGTAGTATCTCCCTGAATAGAAATGTTCAGTACATTTTTAGCAGGATTAGGATATAATGTAATACCGTTTAGGTAATCTTCAGAATTAGTGCTAAGTGATTCTGTGCTAAATTTTGCCGTAAATGAAGAACCAAAGTTTGAACCTGAAGCTATTTCTGTACCTGCATTTGTTTTTAAATTAAAATACCCGCTTCCATAAGTACAGCATATTCCATCACCTTCAGCATCATTTATAGTGAATGTATAACATTGGTTGGCGCTTAATGTAAATGGTATTGTTAATAATGTTGGTAATACAGTATTTGATTGACTATCGTTATAGCTTGGACTGCTATATACTACGGTTCCTGAACTATCTTTAAGACTCCATGTAGTTTCTGAAGCATATTTATCTCTCTGTAATGTTAAAATTGCTTGAGTAATATCATAATTCATAGCTGAATATAGAGTTACATTTCGTGTTTTAGAGTCATTAAGCGGATTTTCATCAGCACTGCCGTTTAGAGTCACCAAACTTACATTGAAAGGCTGTGTTCCGGCAATACCGAAAATACTATTCAAAACAACTTCTACAGAACTACCTCCAGGTAATGATCCAGACCAGTTATATGTTTGTGTATTAGTTATATTTATGCCGTAAGAAATGACAGCAGAAGTTATCGTAGTTGTACCTCTGTTGGTAATTTTAATAGTAGGAATAAAGTTGGTGTTACATGCTGCTGCTAAGTCTATGATGTCCAAATCTATATCAAGACCAAAAGCCTCCGGATTACATACACTTGACCCAGCCAGGGATGCTCTTCTGGTAGCGTTTTGTAAAACTGCCCTAATTCTTTCTTTTTGATTTAGGGTAAAGGTATTCATGCAGGTATCATCAGTGTAATCCATATAATTTTCAATCATATCATTACCGGGAGAGGCGGAACAGGAGTTATTATTAGTAGGGCATCCATAATGTTCATATTTGGCTGCAGGTGTATCAGGACAGTAGTCTTTAAAGCTATCAGTACTGTCAGTTGAACAACTGTCGTTATCTCCCCAGATGTGTCTCAGTCCTAAGAAGTGGCCAATTTCGTGGGTAGCTGTCCTTCCCCTGTTATAGGTAGGGTCGTAGGTTCCGCCAGGATAAATAGCAATCGATCCAAAACAATCATAGTTGATAACCACACCATCTGTATTGGCATTTCCATCAAAATCGTCAAGTCCGCCAAGATCAGAATTATTAGGGAATTGTGCATATCCTAAAAGACTTCCTGAGAATTTACACACCCATAGATTTAAATATTGGGATGAATCCCAAACAGTTTGTGGTTTCAATGTCGACTCAGCTGAAGATTCTGTCCAACTTGCCTGACCTAAATTAACACGGTCAATACCAGTAGTGGGTTGGCCGTTGGGATTTCTTTGGGCAAGACAAAACTGAACTTCTATATCTGCACCAACAGCATTAGAATTATAGCCAGGTGAGCCAAGCAGCCTTCTGTAATCCTGATTTAATACTGTTATCTGTGATATGACCTGGGCGTCTGCTATATTTTCATCAGTACCAATGGCATCTCCATTATGAATAACGTGTACTACAACCGGGATAGTAATAACAGTTGCTGTAGCATTTCTTGCATTTTTGTTTTTTACTCTCGCTTCCGTTATTTTTTCTGAAAGCCAGCTTTCAAATTCTTCTGTAGTAGCCCTGTTTTTGTTCTTCTCTCTTAAAGTTTCTTCATACTCAGTACTTGCACATCTGATATGTCCATCAGGAGTGTGCGTATTGGTTGCTTTAACTCTATCTTCAAACGAAGTTGTCTTTTTGACCTTTTGCCCAAAACTACTGATAGACAACATGCCCAAAACCAACAGGGAGAATTTTAAAGTATTGATTTTCATTTTTATTTAGTTACGTATTATTAATCTATTTTTAATATAAGAGGCGCAAATGTATGTCATTTCTTATAAATTGGTAGTTAAATTTACTATTATGTATAAATTTTTGTTGTATGTAAATGGATTAATTGTTTATAGGCAAAATTGCAGTTGATTCTTAAATAAAATAGCTTTATTATAAATCGTGTTATCGTTAGATTATCAGGTTATAAACTTAATATAAAAGAATGATTATTAAAAAAAAAATAGATAAAGGTTAGCCTTTTTCGGGTGAATTCCAGAAGTTATATTAATTGCGTAAAGCCGCAATCGATTTCGGTAAAATGAGGGTTACAAATTTAGAATAGGCTGATTCGGAAGGATGTAATCCATCCGCGGCAACCAAGCCAGGGTTTGTTAGCCCATCTCTGGTAATTGGGGTGATATCAACAAAAGCAGCTCCTTTCTGATTGCAAATAGTCTCGGCAAAAGAATTATAATTGCTGAGTTCGATTGAAATAGCCGATGGATCGGAAGTACTCTGGCCATAGGGGGTATAAGCATAATCGGGAATAGACAATACAATAACATTATTGGGATCTCCTTTTGCCAAAGAGATAGCTTTGTCAAGTAATTCAGGGAATTCTTTTTGATATAGGCTAAATGGCTTCTTCTGATATTGATTGTTGACACCAATTAATAAGGTAACCAGATCGTAGTTGTTTTTTAATGGCTGGCTATCGACTACCTTTTTCAAATCGGTAGTAGTCCATCCGGTTGTTGCGATTATCTTAAGTATAATATCCGGATTCCTGCCGGATACCAGGCTGTCTTTTAATTGGGCTGGGAAGCTACAGGTTGCGCATACACTTTGCCCAATGGTATAACTGTCACCAAGTGCAAGATAGTTAATTGTGTCACCTGGATTAACCGGTGTTGAAATTGGTGATGTGGTATGATGGGGCGGAACTACCGGAATAGAATTACTGTCATTAGGTGTTTCATCCGGGGTACATGAAAGCAGTGCCAATACATACAATATGCCGAAATATATAAATAGTCTCATTTTTATAAATACATAAAATTAAGATTATTTACGAGACGGGCAACAGAATGGTTTTAACCAATATTAAGTTGTAGTAAGGTGTTGTTCGTGAATATGTTCTTCAATGGCATCCCAGAGCCCAATACGTCTGTCCAAAGCAAGGATTGAAACTTCCTGTACTTCTTTCCATTTTAAAAAATTGTCCCCGCATAATTCTGTAACCATCTGTAAGGCTTTTGGCCCATGATCGTCGGCATCGAGCTCTATATGTCTTTCAAAATAATAAATCAGTAAGGATAGGTCAGTTTCAGGGAAATTCTGCTGGAAGTTTTTTAGTATTTGTGTAAACATATCAGGAATCAGGTCTTCTCTTCCAAATGTAAATGCCGCAGCTATCTGGTGAGGTTTACCCTGCTCGATTACCCTAAAAGTAAAGTCGAGGAATGCTTTTATATTGGGGTGTAAATGGCTTTTTCTTATGGAAACAAATATGTTCTGGGTTTCGATTACATTATCCAGAAAACCTTCAATAGCCGAGGTATCTGCTCCGCAGGCTTTCATTGCCTCAAGATACATTTCATAATGGCTCAGTCTTTTGCCGTCAAGGGTCAGGTCTGTTTCTTCTGCCAATACAATTTCGTTAATAAGATACCGTGTTTCAGGATTTTTTGTCGCAAACCATGGGGTAGTGGTGCAGGTCAGTTTTTCCTGTAATGCTTTTAATAATGACATAAAGTCCCAAACTGCATATACATGGCTTTCAAGAAAGCGATGCAAGTCTTCAATAGTCTGGACTTTTTCATATAAAGGATGCTGTAGTAATATATCTTTTTGGGGCTGGATACTATCGTTTACAGTTTGGATATTCATGATTATGTAATTTTGCCGTAAAAGTAAAAAAGCTTCCCGTAACAGGAAGCTTTTTATATGATTTTATGTATAATTTAATACTTAGCAGTTTATTTAAAAGCAGGAATGCCTGTGATATCCATACCTGTGATCAACAGGTGTATATCATGGGTTCCTTCATAAGTAATCACTGATTCGAGATTCATCATGTGACGCATAATAGAATATTCTCCTGTAATTCCCATTCCGCCTAAAATCTGTCTTGCTTCACGTGCTATATGGATAGCCATGTCTACGTTGTTTCTCTTAGCCATTGAAATTTGGGCGCTGGTCGCTTTTCCTTCATTCCTGAGTACACCAAGTCTCCAGGTTAGCAACTGGGCTTTGGTTATTTCTGTAATCATTTCGGCCAGTTTTTTCTGCTGTAATTGTGTTCCTGCGATTGGTTTGTCAAACTGGATTCTTTCTTTTGCATAGCGGAGTGCAGTATCGTAACAATCCATGGCAGCACCAATTGCACCCCACGCTATTCCATAACGTGCAGAATCAAGACATCCCAGAGGAGCTCCTAATCCTGATTTGTTTGGTAACAGGTTTTCTTTTGGTATTTTGACGTTGTCAAAGATCAATTCTCCTGTAGCCGAAGCCCGGAGTGACCATTTATTATGTGTTTCGGGAGTAGTAAAACCTTCCATTCCTCTTTCTACAATCAATCCATGGATTCTTCCTTCTTCATCTTTAGCCCAAACTACGGCTATATCAGCAAATGGGGCATTAGAAATCCACATTTTTGCACCATTCAACAAATAGTGATCTCCTTTATCTTTGAAATTAGTAACCATTCCGCTTGGATTAGATCCAAAGTCAGGTTCTGTTAATCCAAAACATCCAATGAATTCTCCGGAAGCAAGTTTTGGTAGGTATTTCATGCGTTGTTCCTCATTTCCATATTTCCATATAGGGTACATAACCAATGAAGACTGGACAGAAGCTGTAGAGCGGACACCCGAATCTCCTCTTTCTATTTCCTGCATAATCAGGCCGTAGGAAATCTGGTCAAGGCCAGCTCCTCCATATTCTTCAGGAATATAGGGACCAAATGCACCAATATCAGCAAGCCCTTTTATAATTTGTTTAGGGAATTCTGCTTTTTGGGCATATTCTTCAATTATAGGAGAAACTTCTCTTTTTACCCACTCACGGGCAGCATCACGGACTAATTTATTTTCGTCTGACAATAATTCGTCTACATTGTAATAATCTGGAGCCTGGAATAAATCTGGTTTCATTATAGATGGTTTTTAATGAGCGCAAATTTACACAAAGAAATGTAACATTAGATGTAATAATGTTATAATTTGATTTGAATTAATAAATTTTGTTATTAAAAAGGAGGTAAAAATGCGAATACGTAAATTATGAAAAATGCAGGCGAGGATTTCTAAAAATGCCCAGATTACAGCTATTACATTTTTAAATAGAAATCGTTGGTCAGTTCAATGTATTCTTTTGTATAGTTATGCCTGCTGATTTCGATAATTAATTCATCGGTTGTAAGTATATTGTCGCTATTTCGGTTTAAGGCGATGAGGCTTCTTTTAGTTTCGGAATCAGGAGTTCCTTTGACCCTTGTTATCTTGAACGGGAATAATTCATTTTCTCTGGCCAATGCGAGAAAGCGTTCTTCTTCTTTGAACGGAATAATTACGGAAAAGATGCCGTTTTCTGAAAGTAATAAGGCTGCTGCTTCTGTCAGGTCTTCAAAAGGCATTGCATTTTGGAATCTTGCCAGATCACGCTGTTTGTTATTAGAATAATAATCTTCACTATAAAAGGGAGGATTAGAAATGATCAGGTCGTATTCGTCTTCGGGGTCTTCGATGAATTCATCCAATCCGGCATGGAAACAAAATAGCCTGTCGCCCCAGGGAGAGTTTTCAAAATTATCTACAGCCTGTTCATAGGCATTTTCATCAATCTCAAGAGCATCAATTTGTTCGGCCGTAGTTCTCTGAGCGAGCATCAATGCGATGATCCCGGTTCCGGTCCCTATATCTAGAATACTGAATGGGTTGTTGTCTATAGGGGTCCATGCGCCAAGCAATACGCCGTCAGTGCCGATTTTCATTGCGCAACGATCTTGTTGGACTGAAAACAGTTTGAATTGAAACAATATATTGGGTAATTAAAGAAAGTTACTGAAATAGATTACAGGTACATTTCTATCAGGCCTTCCGGCAGGTCCATGATAACTTTTTTGTTAGTCCTGTCGATTTTCACCAAAAAATGGTCAATCATTGGGATAAGCATTTCTACTTCTCCGTTTAGTACTTCAAAAAGTGGTTGTGCGGTAGAATCATTGACAGCATGTATTTTGCCAAAAACACCTAAACGTTTATCCTCGATTTCAAACCCGATAACTTCATGAAAATAGAATTTATTACCGGTAAGTTTTGGTAACATTTTTAGAGGAAGATAAATCCCATGACCTAATAAGGCATCAGCCTCGTCTTCGTTTTTCACATCCTCAAAACGGATACGAAGGAAGTCATTCTTGTGCAGTGAACTGCTCTCAATAAAAAAAGGAACCAAGTGTTTGTCGTATTCGACAAACACTGATTCCAGATTTTCGTATAACTCAGGTTCGTCCGTGTCTAAATAAGCCAGAACTTCTCCTTTGAAACTAAATTTTTTAGCGATTTTACCTAAGTAGAAACAATCTTCTTTACGCATTACCGCTATACTAATTAAGCTTGAGTTTCTTCGTTGTTTTCTTCAGCAGCAGGAGCTTCTTCAGTTGCAGTTTCAGCAACTTCAGGAGTTTCTTCTTCTTCAGCTACAGGATTAGCAGCAGCAATTGCGTCAGCTTCAGCCTGAGCGGCAGCAGCAAGACGTTTTGCATTTACTTCTTGTTCTGCTTTAAAAGCTTTCGCTTTAACATCAGATTGTGCTTTAGTAAGTCCGTCTTTTTTAGCATCTACTTTACCAGCTTTCTCGTCTAACCATGCAGTTAGTTTAGCGTCAGCCTGATCTTGAGTCAAAGCACCTTTGCGAACACCTCCATCAAGGTGGTGTTTCAATAAAGCACCTTTGTAAGAAAGGATAGCTCTTGCAGTATCAGTTGGTTGAGCACCATTGTGTAACCATTGTACTGCACTGTCAAGGTTTAAGTCGATAGTTGCAGGGTTAGTGTTTGGATTGTAAGTACCGATTTTTTCAAGGTATTTACCATCTCTTTTTGAGCGGGCATCCGCTGCTACAACCCAGTAAAAAGGTTTTCCTTTTTTACCGTGTCTTTGTAATCTAATTTTTACAGGCATAATCGTATGATTAAATTTTGAGGTTCACGACCTCGGTTAATTAAGGGCGCAAATATACAATTTTTTTTGATCCGTACTAATTTGCTTTTGATTTTTAATCTGTTGCATCTATGTGAATACGTTAATTATTGTGGATAAGGTTGAAAATATATAATTTTATTTAGCATATTTCGTTTTAAAAACTATTTTTGTAATCAAATATTTAAAACATTGAATTCTAAATTATAATTAATGAAAAAATTTTTATCCCTTTTAATAATAGTAGTTGCCTTTTCTGCATGTGAAACAGACGTTAAGTTTAGTGATCCGGGTTTTCAGGGCAGGAAAGATAATTTTACATGGAGAGCTGACCAGGCTACTGCTACAATTATTGATAGTATTTTAACTATAACTGCATATCGTGGATTAGAGATAGTTACGCTTAGTGTGCCTGCTCCAACGACTCCAATAACAAGATTTAATCCTGTGACATTTGAATTGGCTACCGCAGCAAATACATCTTCGGCAACTTATACTTATGAAGATCAGGGAACTGTTTTTCATTATGTTACCGGATATGATGATCAGGAAAATAAAGGAATAGGTAATGGGCAGATTCTTATAAATGAACTTGATTTTGAAAACCACCGTGTTTCCGGACAGTTTAAGTTCAATGTAAAATATGACGGAGAGAGTACCGTGGTTGCAGAGAATGTAAATTATCAGGAGGGTGCTTTTTATCATATTCCTCTTCAATAATATAAAAAACGTCAATACTGTAAATTCAACTGTATTAAAACCATCCAATTAAACGGGTGGTTTTTTTGTTAATACCAGATTATAATTAAGGTTTAGGAGGTAAAATTACCGTTGATTCTCAGCTTAACAAGAGAGTGAGGTTCAGTTTTACTGCGGCGCAGTTTAGTTTTTTGTAGTTTTGTAAAATAATAATAATTCTGATATGTTATAAATAACCTAATTTATAGTTGTTTAGAAAAAAATAAGATTATATTTGTTTAATAAAATAAATTAGTACATATGAATATTTTTGTTGGAAGTCTTCCATTCAGTATTGAGGAAGCAGATTTAAGAGAGTCTTTCGAGGCTTACGGAGCAGTAGATTCAGTTAAAATTATCAATGATAAATTTACCGGAAGAAGTAAAGGATTTGGTTTTGTTGAAATGCCAAATGACGATGAAGCACAAAAAGCTATTGACGAATTGAACGGTGCAACTGTTCAGGGTCGTGCAATCGTAGTAAACAAATCTGAGCCAAAACCAGAAGGAGAAAGAAGAAGCTTCGGTGGTAGTGGTGGAGGAAACAGCCGTGGCGGAAGTAGTCGTCCAGGTGGTTATGGAGACAACCGTGGAAGCGGTGGTGGAGGTTACAACCGTGGTGGTGGTGGAGACAACCGTGGTGGAGGAAACAGAGGTGGTTACTAATTAACTATTCTTTTGTTTTTATAACATGTAATTACTTTTAGGAATAATATTTTATCAATATATAAACCATTCGTCATTTTTTGGCGAATGGTTTTTTTGTTGATAACTTAGTCTTCTTGTTGTCTCAAAAAAACTTATTTTTGGATATTATACGTTGTGATTCTACTCAATTGCAAATATCTTACTTTCAGCTATGTATTTAATTTTTGATACCGAAACTACCGGATTACCGAAGCGTTGGGATGCGCCGATAACAGATACGGCTAACTGGCCTAGATGTATTCAGATTGCATGGCAGCTCCATGATGAAATGGGAAAACTTATTGAACATCAGGATTATCTGGTAAGACCTGATGGGTTTAATATTCCCTATGATGCCGAACGGATACATGGAATTTCTACTGAATTAGCACAGGCAGAAGGGGTACCGCTAACAGAAGTATTGGAGAAATTTAATACTGCATTATCTAAGGCAAAGTTCATTGTTGGGCAGAATGTTGGATTTGACGTAAATATAATGGGTTGTGAATTCCATCGTTTTGAGATGGATTCCACAATGGCTTCAATGCCTGTTTTGGATACCTGTACTGAAGTGACCGCTTCGTTATTAAAATTACCCGGGGGACGTGGTGGAAAATTCAAATTACCTACACTGACAGAATTACACCAATATCTTTTTGATAAGCCCTTTTCTGAAGCTCACAACGCTACTGCGGATGTGGAAGCAACTACGCGTTGCTTTCTTGAATTAATCAGGCGGGAGATTTTTACTAAAGAAGAGCTTGATGTTCCTGCGGGATATTTTGAAGATTACAAAAGTTATAATACGGGAGAAATCCAGCTTATAGGATTAAAACATATTAATCTTAAAGCTGCTTCAGATGCGATAAGAGAGAATTTTAGGAAGAAACAAGAAGCTACGGCTTTGTCGCAGCAAACCGGGACTGATAAGCAAACGGCAATTGATGCCGAGTTCGTGCATTTGCATAATCATACACAGTTTTCGGTTCTCCAGTCAACTATTAGCATAGCTTCTCTGGTAAAAGCTACTGTTAAGTATAAGATGCCTGCTGTTGCAATGACAGATCATGCGAATCTGATGGGAGCTTTCCACTTTGTCCGTGATGTGTTAAATCATAATAAAGCCGCAGAGGCCAAGAATAAAGAAGCGATTGAAAAAGGAGAATTACCTACAGAAGTTCCTATTAAACCTATTGTAGGATGTGAATTTTTTGTTTGTGAAGATCATAAAGATAAATCCAGAAAGGATAATGGTTACCAAATAGTGTTTTTAGCAAAAAACAAAAATGGTTATCACAATCTGGCTAAAATGTCTTCTATAGCCTATACAGAGGGATTCTATTATGTGCCCCGAATAGATAAAAAGGTAATAGAGCAATATAAGGAAGACCTGATGGTCCTGTCCGGTAACCTGTATGGTGAAATTCCGAGTAAAGTATTAAACCTTGGAGAGAATCAGGCTGAAGAAGCGATGGTCTGGTGGAAAGATCTGTTTGGAGAAGATTTTTACATAGAGCTCATGCGCCATAATCAGGAAGATGAAAACCGTGTTAATGATACTTTGATAGCGTTAGCAAAGAGGCATGAGGTTAAAATGGTAGCTACCAATAATATTTTTTATATAGATAAGGCGAATGCCAATGCGCACGATATTTTATTGTGCGTAAGGGATGGCGAGAAACAAAGTACGCCAATTGGGCGTGGACGTGGTTTTCGTTATGGTATGCCTAACCAGGAGTATTATTTCAAGTCAGGTGACGAAATGAAGTCCCTGTTTAGGGATTTGCCGGAAGCTATTTCTAATATTTCAGAAATAGTTGATAAGGTGGAGATATTCAGTTTGGCAAGGGAAGTCCTGCTTCCGAAGTTTGGGATCCCAGATAAGTTTTTGGTTGAGGAAGATAATAATGATGCCGGTAAACGAGGAGAGAATAAATTTTTAAGGCATCTTACTTACGAGGGCGCTATCAGAAGGTATAAGGAGATTACTCCGGAAATCCAGGAACGTTTGGATTTTGAATTATTGACTATAGAGAATTCAGGCTATCCGGGTTACTTTTTAATCGTACAGGATTTTATAGCAGAGGCCAGGAAGATGGGAGTTTCGGTAGGTCCCGGCCGTGGTTCTGCCGCGGGTTCTGTAGTAGCCTATTGCCTGGGGATTACCAATATAGATCCATTATTATACAATCTGCTTTTTGAGCGTTTTCTGAATCCAGATCGTGTATCCCTTCCCGATATTGATATCGATTTTGATGATGAAGGCCGAAGTAAGGTTATGGATTATGTAATCAATAAATACGGCTCGAAGCAGGTAGCGCAAATTATCACTTATGGAACAATGGCAGCCAAGTCGGCTATCAGGGATACTGCACGTGTACTGGATTTACCTTTATTTGAAGCGGATAAAATTGCAAAATTAATCCCTTTTAATCTTAACCTCGCTAAGATCTTTAGTTTTGATAATACAAAACTAAAAGCGGCATTGCGTCCTGAGGAGTTTGAAAAGGTACAGGAGCTAATTGCTCTGGCAGGAGCTAATGATTTAGGAGGAGAGACTTTACAGCAGGCACAGATACTGGAAGGGAATTTGAGAAACACGGGTATACATGCCTGTGGGGTCATTATTACACCTGATGATATTACTAAATTCGTTCCAGTAGCAACCGCAAAGGATTCGGACTTATATGTAACGCAATTCGATAACTCGGTAGTAGAAAGTGCAGGACTTCTAAAGATGGACTTTTTGGGTCTGAAGACGCTTACCTTAATAAAAGATACCGTTAAACTGGTAAAATACAGGACCGGGAAAGATATTGATCCGGACGAATTTCCTATTGATGATGTCAAAACCTATGAATTATTCCAGCGTGGTGAAACTGTAGGTATTTTTCAGTATGAATCTCCCGGAATGCAAAAATACATGAAGGAACTGAAGCCTACTGTCTTTGGAGATTTGATTGCAATGAATGCGTTGTATCGTCCGGGACCTATTGCCTACATTCCAAGTTTTATTAAAAGGAAAAATGGAGAAGAGGAAATTTTATATGACCTTGATGCTTGTGAAGAGTTGTTGAAGGATACATATGGTATTACTGTTTATCAGGAGCAGGTAATGCTACTTTCTCAAAAGCTGGCTGATTTCTCCAAAGGTGATGCCGATGTACTTCGTAAGGCTATGGGGAAAAAGCAGAAAGATGTACTCGATAAAATGAAGCCTAAGTTTATCAATCAGGCGGTCGCCAAAGGTCATGCTGCGGATAAACTGGAGAAGATATGGAAAGACTGGGAGGCATTTGCTGAGTATGCCTTTAATAAGTCACACTCTACATGTTATGCGTGGATTGCCTATCAGACAGCTTTCCTGAAGGCTAATTATCCTGCCGAATACATGGCGGCGGTATTGTCTAATAATATGAGTGATATTAAACAGGTTTCTTTCTTTATGGAAGAATGTAAACGTATGGGGCTGGAAGTTCTGGGTCCGGATGTGAATGAGTCATTTTACAAGTTTACGGTAAATGAAAATTATGCGGTACGTTTTGGTATTGGAGCTGTAAAAGGAGTAGGAATGGGGGCTGTACAGACTATAGTTGAAAACAGGAAAGACGGTAAGTATAAGTCTATCTTCGATATGGCCAAGCGTATTGACTTAAGGGCTGCTAATAAAAAAGCATTCGAGAATCTGGCTTTGGCAGGGGGTTTTGATTCGTTTACCGGAACCCACAGGGCACAGTATTTCCACGATGAAGGTGATGGGATCACATTTCTCGAAAAAGCAGTGCGCTATGGGGCTAAATTCCAGGAAAATGAGAATTCCTCACAGGTAAGTCTTTTTGGGGAGGCCAGTGATGTACAGATTCCGGAGCCTATTGTGCCTCCATGTGAAGACTGGAGTACTATGGAGAAACTGGCTAAAGAGAAAGAAGTGGTGGGAATTTATATATCTGGACATCCTCTTGATGACTATAAATTTGAAATGCAGTATTTCTGTAATGCGAAGTTGGAGGCTTTAAAGAATATGGAACTCCATGTAAGCAAGGCACTGACGATTGGCGGAATCATAACGAATGTTCAGCATAGGGTGGCCAAAAATGGTAAGGGATGGGCGATGTTTATGCTTGAAGGTTATGATGAAAGTTATGAGTTCAGGATATTTGGCGAAGAATATTTGAAATTCAGGCACTTCCTGATACAGAATAATTTCACTTTTATGAAAGTTTTGGTAAAAGAAGGCTGGGCAGATAAGGTTACCGGTAAGAAAAGTGAGCCGAGACTGCAGTTTATGCTGGTCCAGTATTTACAGGATGTACTGACTACTTTTGCAAAAAAACTAATTATAAACATGAATATCCATGAATTAAAAGCGGATACAATTCATCGTTTGAGTACGATTTTTACTGAAAATCAAGGTGATAATACAGTTACCTTTGAGGTTGAGGAAACGGAGAAGGTCAGGAGAATTATTCCCGCAGTTCCAATTGAGATTCCTGTAAGTGATAGTGCTGAGGAAGATCTGGATAATATAGAGCCGGAGGAAATGGAGGTAAGTGTTGCTACAGAAGTAGATGAAATAAAAGTTGTTACTAAATTGACTATGCCGAGTAAGCGGCTGAAAATTAAGATTTCAAATGAACTCCTTCGTGAACTGGAGAGCCTGCAATTGGATTTTAAACTCAATTAATCGGGCAGGATTCAGTTTAGTTCTTTTATCTTTAGAAATCTTAATAGTACGTTAAAAGGCTGATTAATAAATAGTACATAAATAATTATAATACTTTCATAATCAAAACTGATTTATAATTAGTAAAAATTAAATATTAAAGTAGTAATTTTGTTTAAGAAATAATTAAAGATAAAAATAATATGGCATTAGCAATAACAGACGCTACTTTTGACGAATTAGTGTTGAAATCAGAAAAACCTGTAATGGTAGATTTTTGGGCAGCTTGGTGTGGACCATGTAGAATGGTTGGACCGGTTATCGACGAAATCGCAACAGAATATGAAGGGAAAGCAGTAATTGGAAAAGTTGACGTTGACGCCAACCAGGAATTTGCTGCAAAATATGGAGTAAGAAATATTCCAACAGTTTTAGTATTTCACAAAGGTGAAGTAGTAGGACGTCAGGTTGGAGTTGCTCCTAAGCAAACTTATGCAGATTCGTTGAATGCGCTTTTGTAATACGTTTATAATACTATAAAAAGGTCTGGCGGAAGCCGGACCTTTTTTGTTTTGTAAAGTTCCACTTTCAAAATCTTTTAATACATTTGGAATATGAAGATTGAATCACAAATAGAGAAAGTATCGAGTTTTCAGCACTTGGAATTATTGGCTTATCAGATAGTAGAAGGTTTCATTTCGGGTATGCATAAGAGTCCATTTCATGGGTTTTCTGCAGAATTTGCAGAGCATAAGGTATATAATCCGGGAGAAAGCACCAGGCATATTGACTGGAAGCTGTTTGCGAAAACAGATCGTTTGTACACAAAGAGATACGAGGAAGAGACTAATCTTCGTTGTCATTTGATTATTGACAATTCTTCTTCGATGCATTATCCTAAATTGAATGCGAATCAGTCTTTTTTTGAAAGTAAAATCGGGTTTTCTGTATTGGCTTCTGCGGTGCTGATGAACCTCCTCAAAAAGCAACGTGATGCAGTTGGTTTGAGTGTCTATTCGGATACTTATGAATATTATGCACCGGAAAAAGGAAGTGATCGCCATCACAGGATGCTGTTGAGTAAACTTGAGGAATTGCTTGATAAACCAAATCAGTCAAAAGATACCGATACTGTCAAGTTTTTGCATCAGATTGCTGAAAAGATGCACAGGCGTTCTATGATAATGATCTTTACAGATATGTTTCAGTCTGGAAATGAAGAAGCACTGTTTAATGCGTTACAGCATTTGAAACACGATAAACATAAGGTTGTTTTATTTCATGTAATTGATAATAAAACGGAACTTAATTTTGACTTTGATAATGCTCCAAGGAAGTTTATAGATGTAGAAACTGGCGAAGAGGTTAATATCTTTGCGGATAATGTAAAAGATATTTATGAGAAGGAGGTTGAGGCCTATTTTAAAAAGATTGCTTTAACCTGTGCACAGAACAAAATTAAGTATGTTCCTGTAAGCGTTGGTGAGAATTTCGAAAAAATATTAATGACATACTTAGTTGAAAAACAAAGTTTTGGCTAATTAAGAAAAAAATACTTGTATTTTTTTCTTGTAAACGCTTGTAGAATCGAAATGGAGTCTTATATTTGCACTCGCAATTAAGCGCTGGTTTGGTAGTTCAGTTGGTTAGAATACATGCCTGTCACGCATGGGGTCGCGGGTTCGAGTCCCGTCCAGACCGCTAAATTGGGAGAAGCCTTTCGTAAGAAAGGCTTTTTTGCCCCAAAAAGGTTTTTAAGATTAGTTGTGTTGTTTATCCTGAGAAATCAGGAAGGTTTAGTAGTTAGACCAA
>Ga0247742_10000876_pt1 | contig 22516 bp, 23 predicted proteins | sample UWRJL208509C2_FD_180944 | JGI IMG/M metagenome (GOLD analysis project Ga0247742, IMG submission 180944) | Plant litter microbial communities from Arlington Agricultural Research Station in Wisconsin, United States - UWRJ-L208-509C-2 | ecosystem: Environmental > Terrestrial > Plant litter >... | reverse complement strand
CGATGGCCACCGGAAGGACGACATCGCCGATGCGCGCATTGGCGCCATCGATGAGGCCGAGCTTGCCGGCGTCGTCCGCGTTGACGCGGATGGCGGCGGCACGGTTCAGCGGATGCGAAGCCAGCGCACCGGCACGACGGACCACCGCATCGACGCGGTAGATCGGCGTGGTGGCCAGACGCGAGAACGACACGCCCGAGGCGCGGGTGGCGAGCGAGGGACGAACCTCCGACGCACGCTCGGTCAGCCCGGCACGCAGGCCGACGAGATCGTCGAACTCGAAGCCGGCCACGTTGAGCATGCCGCCCAGCGCGCGCAGCACCTTCCAACCCGGACGTGCCTCACCCGGTGCCTTGGCACCCGGCAGCACGGTCTGGGCGGTACCTTCGACGTTGACCAGGGTCGCGTCGATTTCCGGCGTCAGGCCGATCGGCAGGATCACATCGGCGGAGTCCTTCAGCGCATCGCTGGCGAAGGCGGCGAAAGCGACCACGGTCTGCGCCGAGTGCATCGCCTGCAGGGCGAGCGTGCCATCGGCGAAATCGTGCGGCGGCTCGACGTTGTAGAGCACGTAACCCTTGCGGGCCTGGGCCAGCATGCCACGCGCATCGAGACCGCCCGCGCCCGGCAGGACGCCAACCGACGCGAGGCCGAGCGCATTCGCGCCGACCGGGATCTCGTTGAACGAGGCACCGGCAGCCTGCGCGATGAAGCGAGCGATGGCACGCAGCCACGACGCTTCCGGATGGGTCACCGCGGCGTGGCCGAGGATGACCACCGCGTTCTCACCGAGCGCCTTGAAAGCCGCGCGGTGAGCGTCGGTCGTTTCCACACCGTTGAGGGCGGATGCGATCGACTCCGGCACCGTGGCGCCGTTCTCGCCGGCGGCCTTTGCCAGGACCAGCAGTTCGGCAACCAGCGCATGCGGCGCAGCGACGGACTCGCCGGCCAGCGGGTAGTTGAAATTGAAGTGAGCCGGATTGACCGCGTAAACCTTGGCGCCCTTCTTCACCGCCTGACGGATGCGATGGTTGAGCAGCGGCACCTCATTACGCAGGTCCGAGCCGACAAGCAGCGCGGCCTTGACCTTGTCGAACGACGCGATCGGCGAGGCGAAGGCCTTCGCGAAGGCGTTGTCGGCGAAGTCGAGCTGACGCAGGCGGTGATCGATATGGGCGCTGCCCAGGCCGCGAGCGAGACGGATGAGCAGTTCGCCCTCCTCGTTCGACGTCGCCGGATTCACCAGCAGGCCGAGATCCGAACCCGGAACGCTCTTCAAGGCTTCAGCGGCGACCGCGAGCGCGTCGTCCCAGGTCGTTGCCGACCACTGGCCGTTGCGCTTGACCATCGGCGACTTCACGCGATCCGCGGCGTACAGGCCCTGGTGGCTGTAGCGGTCACGGTCGGACAACCAGCATTCGTTGATCGTCTCGTTGTCACGCGGCACGTTGCGCAGCACTTCACCGCGGCGCGTATGCATCCACAGGTTGGAACCCAGCGCGTCGTGATAGCCGACGGACGGACGGGCCACCAGCTCCCAGGCGCGGGCCTGGAACTGGAACGGCTTGTTGGTCAGCGCGCCGACCGGGCAAACGTCGATGATATTGCCCGACAGTTCGCTCTCGATCGTCTTGCCGATGTAGGTACCGATTTCCAGGTTCTCGCCACGGCTCATGCCGCCGAGTTCGTACGTGCCGGCGATCTCGCTGGTGAAGCGGACGCAGCGCGTGCACTGGATGCAGCGGGTCATCTCGGTCGCGATCAGCGGCCCGAGGTTCTCGTCGGAAACGGTGCGCTTGCGCTCGTTATAGCGCGACACCGAACGGCCGTAGCCGAGCGAGACGTCCTGCAGTTCGCATTCGCCGCCCTGGTCGCAGATGGGGCAATCCAGCGGATGGTTGATCAGCAGGAATTCCATGACGTTGCGCTGCGACTTCAGTGCCTTGTCCGAACGCGTGAACACCTTCATGCCCTCGCCCACCGGCGTGGCGCATGCCGGTGCCGGCTTCGGCATCTTCTCGATTTCCACCAGGCACATGCGGCAGTTGGCGGCGATCGGAAGCTTGCGGTGATAGCAGAAGCGCGGGATGGGAATCCCGACGGCATCAGCCGCCTCGATGATCATCCGACCCTTGGCGATCTGCACCGGGACGCCGTCGATTTCGATATTGACGAGGTCCGGTGCGGCATTGGCTACGGGCTGCGCACTCATGCAGCGACTCCAGTGGTGACCGTGTCCGCCGGACCGTCAACGATCGAACGGCCGTGCTCCACGTAGTATTCGAATTCGTGCCAGAAGTTGGCCAGGAAGCCCTGCACCGGCCACGCGGCGGCTTCGCCGAACGCGCAGATGGTGTGGCCTTCGATCTGGCCGGCGACGGCCTTCAGGCGATGCAGGTCTTCCTGCGTGCCCTTGCCTTCCACGATGCGCGAGAGCACGCGGTGCATCCAGCCGGTGCCTTCGCGGCAAGGGGTGCACTGGCCGCACGACTCGGCCATGTAGAAACGCGAGATGCGATGGCAGGCGCGAACCATGCAGGTCGTCTCGTCCATCACGATCACGGCGCCCGAACCCAGACCCGAACCCGCCTTCTGCAGCGAGTCGTAGTCCATGGTGCACTCCATGATCTTCTCGGCGGTGAGCACCTTCATCGACGAACCGCCGGGGATGCAGGCCTTGAGCTTCTTGCCGCCGCGGATACCGCCGGCCATCTGCAGGAGCTCGGAGAACGGCGTGCCCAGGCGGATTTCGAAGTTGCCCGGGTTGGCCACGTGGCCGGAGACCGAGAAGATCTTCGGGCCGCCGTTGTTCGGCTTGCCGAGGTTCAAGAACCACTCCGCGCCGTTGCGCAGGATCGCCGGCACCGAGGCATAGGTCTCGGTGTTGTTGATCGTGGTCGGACGGCCGTACAGGCCGAAGCCGGCCGGGAACGGCGGCTTGAAGCGCGGCTGGCCCTTCTTGCCTTCCAGCGATTCCATCAGGGCGGTTTCTTCGCCGCAGATGTACGCGCCGGCGCCGAGGGCGTTGTAGATGTCCACGTCGATGCCGGTGCCGTCGATGTTCTTGCCCAGCAGGCCAGCCGCATAGGCTTCCTTCAGGGCTTCTTCGATGTGCTCGAACGGCTCGTGGTGGAACTCGCCACGCAGGTAGTTGTAGGCAATGGTCGAGCCCGTGCAATAGCACGCGATCGCCAGGCCTTCGATGACCGAATGCGGGTTGAAGCGCAGGATGTCACGGTCCTTGCAGGTACCCGGCTCGGATTCATCCGAGTTGCACAGGATGTACTTCTGGCCGGGCGCCGTGCGCGGCATGAAGCTCCACTTCAGGCCCGTGGGGAAGCCGGCGCCGCCGCGACCGCGCAGCGCGCTCTTCTTGATCTCTTCGATCAGCGCGGCGGGATCCGGCTTTTCCGCCAGGATCTTGCGCCATGCCTTGTAACCGTCCACCTTTTCATAGCTCTCGAGCGCCCAGGGCTTCTCGAAATGCAGGGTCGTGTAGACGACCTGGTGTTCCTGCGGTGCGGGTCCGACCGGACCAGTGGTGCTAGCCATTGCCCTTACCTCACTTAAGACCGTCGAGAATGGCGTCGACCGAATCGGCCGTCAGCTTCTCGTGGTAGTGACCGTTGACGACCATCATCGGCGCACCCGCGCAAGCGGCGAGGCATTCCTCTTCCTGCTTGAGATAGATGCGGCCATCGGCGGTGCTCTCGCCGGTCTTGATGCCGAGTTTCTTCTCGCAATGGCGAACCAGGCCTTCGGCCCCGTTCAACCAGCAGGAAATGTTGGTGCAGATGGCGACGTTGTTGCGACCGACAGGCGTGGTCTCGAACATCGAGTAGAAGCTCGCGACCTCGTACGCCCAGATCGCCGGCAGTTCGAGGTACTTGGCGACCGCGGTGATCAGTTCGTCGGTGAGGTAACCGACGTTCTGTTCCTGCGCCGCCATGAGCGCCTGGATCAGCGCGGAGCGCTTGCGATCCGGCGGGAACTTGGAAACCCAGTGATCTATGTGGCTACGGGTGTGATCGTTGAGCACGACGAGGGGATCGACGTCCTTGACCTGCTCAAAATGTCCGGTGGCTTTCATGATTCAGTTCACTCCGTCGACTTAGCGGTCGACTTCGCCAAAGACGAGATCGTAGGTGCCAATCATCGCGACAACGTCGGCGAGCATGTGGCCTCTCACGATGGCATCCATGGAAGACAGGTGGGCGAAGCCGGGCGCGCGCAGGTGCACGCGGAAAGGCTTGTTCGCACCGTCGGACACGAGATAGCAGCCGAACTCGCCCTTGGGCGCTTCGACGGCGGTATAGGTCTCGCCGGCAGGTACGCCGTAGCCTTCGGTGAAGAGTTTGAAGTGATGGATCAGCGCTTCCATGTCGGTCTTCATTTCTTCGCGGCTGGGCGGCGCGACCTTGTAGTTCTGCACCATCACCGGGCCCGGGTTGGCTTTGAGCCACGCGATGCACTGCTTGATGATGTTGTTCGACTGGCGCATCTCCTCGACGCGGACCAGGTAACGGTCGTAGCAATCGCCGTTGACGCCCACCGGAATGTCGAATTCCATGTTCGCGTAAGCGGCATACGGCTGCTTCTTGCGCAGATCCCAGGCAATGCCCGAACCGCGCAGCATGGCACCGGTCATGCCCCAGGCCTGGGCCTTCTCGGGCGGAATGACGCCGATGCCGACCGTACGCTGCTTCCAGATACGGTTGTTGGTCAGCAGCGATTCGTATTCGTCGACGCGCGCCGGGAAATCGTTGGTGAACTCCGTGAGGTAGTCCAGCATCGAACCTTCGCGCCACGAGTTGCGACGCTTGAGGTCGGCACCCTTGTGCCACGGCGACTCGCGGTACTTCGACATCTGGTCCGGCAGGTCGCGGTAGACGCCGCCCGGGCGGTAATACGTGGCGTGCATGCGCGCGCCGGATACTGCCTCGTAAACGTCCATCAACTCTTCGCGTTCGCGGAACGCGTAGAGGAAGACGGCCATGGCACCAAGATCGAGCGCGTTCGAACCTACCCACATGAGGTGGTTGAGGATGCGGGTGATCTCGTCGAACATCGTGCGGATGTACTGCGCACGGATGGGTGCCTGGATACCGAGCAGGTTCTCGATGGCCAGCACGTAAGCGTGCTCGTTGCACATCATCGAGACGTAGTCGAGGCGATCCATGTAACCGATGGACTGATTGAACGGCTTGGACTCGGCCAGTTTCTCGGTGCCACGGTGCAGCAGGCCGATGTGCGGATCGGCGCGCACGATCGTCTCGCCGTCCATCTCCAGCACCAGGCGCAGCACGCCATGCGCAGCGGGATGCTGCGGGCCGAAGTTCATCGTGTAATTGCGAATTTCTTCCACGGCTTAATTCTCCCGCCAATGATCGGCGGATTCCGCCCTGGCCGTATCGAGATCGGCGTCGTTACGGATCGTGCGCGGCACGAGCACGCGCGGCTCGATCGAGACCGGTTCGTAAATGACACGCTTCTGTTCGGGGTCGTAGCGCACTTCGACGTTGCCGATCAGCGGGAAATCCTTGCGGAACGGATGACCCACGAAACCGTAGTCGGTGAGGATGCGACGAAGATCCGGGTGACCGTCGAAGATGATGCCGAACAGGTCGAACGTCTCACGCTCGAACCAGTCCGTACCCGGCCATACCGGCGTGACCGACGGAACGATCGGGAAGGCATCGTCTTCACAGAACACACGCAGCCGGATGCGCTGGTTGAGTTCGATCGACAACAGGTGAATGACCGCGGCATATCGACGCGGCTGCTCGACCTTGCGCGGGCGGTCGGCCCACGTGAAGCGACCCATGGCCTCACCTTCCACGCCGCGCGAGAAGCTATCGCCCTGCGAGGTGTCGGTGTCCCACTCGGTCTGCCCGTAGCTGAGGTAGTCGACGCCACAGACGTCGATGGGCGTCGTGAAGCGGAAGGCCGCCTCGTCGCGCAGCGCCGTGGCGACGGCGATCAGGTCACGCGGAGCCACCTCGGCGGTGACTTCATTGCGGTCGACCTTCACCGTCAGTATGTCGCCGAAGCGCGCGGCGAGCCGTTCGACCAGCGAGGTCTCGTTAATAACGCTCATGTGCGATGCCCTGTTAACGCGCGATCGTGTGGGTGCGACGGATCTTTTTCTGCAACTGCAGGATGCCGTGGATCAGCGCTTCGGCCGTCGGCGGGCAACCCGGCACATAGATGTCGACCGGAACGATGCGATCGCAGCCGCGAACGACCGAGTAGGAGTAGTGGTAGTAACCGCCGCCATTGGCGCAGGAACCCATGGAAATGACCCATTTCGGTTCGGGCATCTGGTCATAGACCTTGCGCAGCGCGGGAGCCATCTTGTTGACCAGCGTGCCGGCGACGATCATCACGTCGGACTGGCGCGGGCTGGGACGGAAGACGACGCCGAAGCGGTCGAGATCGAGGCGCGCGGCACCCGCGTGCATCATTTCGACGGCGCAACAGGCCAGGCCGAAGGTCATCGGCCACATGGAACCGGTGCGTGCCCAGTTCATCAGGGCGTCGATGCTCGTCACGCCGAAGCCGCGGTTGACGACCGGAGCATCGCCGTTGGGACGCAGAATGTCGTCGACAAGGTTGAGCGGCGTCGGGTTGTGCATCACCCGATCGATGGTGGTCATCACTCCCATTCGAGCGCTCCCTTCTTCCAGACGTAAGCGAAACCGACCACGAGCAGCGCGAGGAACAGCGCCATCTCGATCAGCGCGATGGCGCCGATCTTGTCGAACACCACCGCCCACGGAAACAGGAAGGCGATTTCGAGATCGAAAATGATGAAGAGAATGGCAATGAGGTAGTAGCGCACGTCGAACTTCATGCGCGCGTCCTCGAAGGCCTCGAAGCCGCACTCATAAGGCGAGAGCTTTTCCGAGTCGGGACGGCTGGGGCCGGCAAGCATGCCGATCGCCATCAGGACCACGCCTAGGCCTACGGCCACGGCAATGAACAACAGGACGGGCCAGTATTGGGCAAGCACGATGCTGCGTACCTCCGCGCCTCACTGGGCGCATCAGTGACCGTCGGCGGGGACGAGCGGTCCGGCTAGGGTCGCCAGAGCTTTTATCGAATCGATCCAAATGGATCGATCCGTGTCGGGACGCATTGCGTACCAACGACTCCGGATATCCACAATCTCACGTTGGGGAACCGATCTATTGTACCAGTGCGTGCAGGTATCACGACAAGTATTAATAAGGGGAATACTTGTCGAACACCGACATTCGGCGCCGGATCGCGCCGATATGTCACATGGTCTGGGTCGGACGCTCGGAGGCGAGCGTACCTACAAGCAGGGCTTCGATCCGCTGCCGGGCGCCTTCGCTCTCGGGGGATTCGTTGAACTGGATGCCGACACCGGCCGTTCGATTGCCCTGGGCACCCACGGGAGTGATCCAGACGACGCGACCGGCCACGGACAGGCGCTCGTTCTCGTCGATCAGGGTGACCAGCAGGGCCACCTCGTCTCCCAGGCTGTAGCGCTGGGCCGTCGGGGCGAACAGGCCACCGGTCTTCAGGAACGGCATGTACGAGATGTACAGGGAGTTCACGTCCTTGATTTTCAACGACAGAATGCCCTGGCGCGGCGAAGAGCTGGTGGCGTTCATGGACACGTTGATTCCCCTGATTTGACCGTCATCCTAGCTAGCCGGTAGCCCGGGCCACAAGCCCAACCGGTTCGGGATCCTGTCCTGCCCACCCGTAGCGGTCGTAGATCCACGGCGTGGACAGGTCGGCGGTGAGCTTGGCGAAGGCCGGACCCGGGGCGCCCCGTAGCGGAAGCAGCCACTCATCCCCTGCCCGCTCGATCGGCGCGAGCCGCCACGGCCAGACCTGCACGCCCTGGCCATCCGCCAGCACCAGGCGCAGGCGGGTTCGCGCGAGTGGGCCGGGTCGCCACGGCAGGCGCAGCGCGCCGACGCCCGGCGCCGAGGGTGCCCGGTCGAAACGTTCGGGGCGCGAAGCCACGCCGAGCATGCGCTTGCGACTCAGGGCCATCTGCGTCGCATGCTCGAGGACCGCATCGATCTTGGTCTTCAGGCGCTCGGGGTCGGTATCGGGGACGACCAGATCCTCCGGCGCCGAGCGCTCCGTGCCATGGACCATATAAGTGAGCACTTCGGCCATCGAACCCGCGGCCGAGAGCGCCAGCCGGGCCAGCACATGCGCCGAGCCGTGGTCGGGATGGCTGTCGCCCAGGTCGGGGATGACGACAAGGTTGGGCCGTACACGCTCGACGATGCGACGGATCGCGCCCACGGCCGCCGAGGTCCGTACACGCAGCTCATCGGTGACCTGCATGTCATGCCAGCCCAGGGCGTGCAGATGCTCGGGGCCGACGCCGAGTCGTCCCAGGGCGGCGGCAACCTCGCGCCGGCGTCGCGCGCCCCAACGGGCCCGCCCGGCCGCATCGATCAGCAGGCGCCGCTCCATCCAACGTTGCGGCCAGGGATTGTCGTCACCGTCGGTAAGCAGCAGCACATCGGCGCGCCCGCCCGCGGCGAGCGTGCGCTGGATCAGCATGCCGGCGGCCAGCGACTCGTCGTCCGGATGGGGTGCGACGACAAGAAGCCGGGTACTGCCGTCGATGACAGGAGCGCGGGACAAAGGCAGGTTCCTAGAAATCACGGGGTTGTGCCGATTAAGGCCGAACGCCCGATAAGACAGCGTCAACGCCAGGCGGCAAGCAGCTCGAGCAACAGCAGGTCGACGCGAAGCGGTCCGCGTAACGCGTCCCTCGCGCGGTTGGCCTTGCCGTACCAGGCGTCGAGCGATTCGTCGTCCAACTGGCTTTCCAGCGGTGCGACCACACCCGCGGCGCGCGCGCGGAGCTCGTCCGTGGCGGCCTGCGCCGCGAACCAAAGGTAACGTGCGGGTTCGGCGGCCTGCCAGCGCTTGACCACTTCCATCGCATCGCCACGGCCAGCGGCCAGGGCCTTGAGGTCATGACGCACCTCACCGCGCTGTTTCAATGCGCCATCGGCGGCCCAGGCGCGCGCCATGCCGGGATTACCGCCTGCGGCATCGAGGGCGGCCTCGGCATCCTTCACGCCTTCCCCAGCCAGCCAGGCCAGTGAGGCCTCGCGAGCGGGAACCAGGAAATCGATGCGCTGGCATCGACTGCGAATAGTGGCAGGCAGACGCGCCGGCTCATCGGCGACGAGGACCAGCAGGGTGGCCTGCGTCGGTTCTTCGAGGGTCTTCAACAGGGCGTTTGCCGCCGCCGCATTCATGGCGTCAGCCGGATCCACCGTGGCGATCTGCCAGCCACCGAACTGGCTGGACATGGCCAGCCTGGCGGACAGGTCGCGAATCTGGTCGACCACGATCTCACTGCGCGTCACGCCATCCTTGCGTAGCCCGAACGACAGCGTGGCCACGTCGGGATGCGTGCCGGCAGCCACCAGTTGGCAGCTTCGGCAGACACCGCAGGGCGTGCCGTCGGTGGTTTGCTGGCAGAGCAGGCCTTTGACGAAGGTCGCCAGGAAATCCCGCTTGCCCAGGCCAGCCGGTCCGGCAAGCAAGAGCGCATGCGGCAGCGCGTCGCGCTGGCGGCGTGCCTGCAGGCGTGCCCAGGCGTCGGCATGCCACGGGCGCAGGCTCACGAGGCCACTCCGGCGAGCAGGCCCGCCACGCCTTCGATGGCTTGTCCGAGGACCGCCTCCGGCGTGGCGCTCGCGTCCAGCACGCGGAAGCGTCGCGGCTCGGCCGCGGCCCGTGCGCGGTAGGCATCGCGAACACGCTCGAAGAAGGAATCACCTTCCACTTCGATACGATCCATCTCGCCACGGCCGGCAGCACGTGCGCGGCCGGTGCTCACGGGCAGGTCGAGCAACAGCGTGATATCGGGCTTGAGGGCCAGCGCCGCCCAGCCCTCCAGTACCGCGATGCGTTCCACGGGCTGGCCGCGGCCACCACCCTGGTAGGCGAAGCTGGCATCGGTAAATCGGTCGCAAAGCACCCAGCGGCCGGCAGCCAGCGCCGGCTCGATCACCTGGCGCACCAGTTGGGCGCGCGAGGCGAACATCAGCAGCAGCTCGGCTTCGGCACACAATTCATTATTTGCCGCGTCGAGTACCACGCCGCGCACCGCCTCGCCGACGGCCGTGCCGCCGGGCTCGCGGGTGACGACCAGATCCACGCCCTGTGCACGCAGGTGCTCCTCGAGGCCACGCAACAGCGTGCTCTTGCCGGCGCCTTCGCCGCCTTCGAGGGTGATCAGTCGGCCGCGCTTGGGTGTCGTCACTGGCATCGCTTCAGTTGGTAGCAGGCTACGGCCCGGTTGTGGTCGTCGAGGTTCGCCGAGAAGACGTGGCTGCCGTCGCCCCGGGCGACGAAGTAGAGGTCCTTGCCTTCCACCGGATGCAACGCCGCCTGGATCGCCGCGCGCCCCGGCAGGGCGATCGGCGTCGGCGGCAGGCCCACCCGCGTGTACGTATTGTAGGGCGTGTCGGTGGTGAGGTCGCTCTTGTGGATATTGCCCACGTAGCTGTCACCCATGCCGTAGATCACCGAGGGGTCGGTCTGCAGCAGCATGCGTAGCTGCAATCGCCGGATAAACACGCCGGCAATGCGCGGACGCTCGTCGGCTCTGCCCGTCTCCTTCTCGACGATCGAGGCGAGGATAAGCGCCTCGTACGAGGTCGCCAGCGGCAGGTCCGGTGCGCGCGATGCCCAGGCCGCGTCGAGCGTCTTGATCATGGCCGCATGCGCGCGCTTGAGGATGCTGGAGTCGGTATCGCCCTTGACGTAGGCATAGGTCTCCGGAAGGAAACGCCCTTCCGGGTGCTCGCCCTCGCTACCCAGGCGCTTCATCAGCTCGTCGTTGTCGATGCCGGCGCTGTCGTGCGACAGGGTGTCGGTAGCGGCCAGCGCCCGCCGCAGGTCGGCAAAGCTCCAGCCATCGACGATGGTGAAGTTGCGTTGCATGACCTTGCCGTTGGCCATGTCGCCGATCAGGTCGCGCGGTGTCATGCCCGTGCGCAACAGGTATTCGCCGGCATGCAGGCGGCCCGAGGCATGCATCTCGATAGCCAGGACCCGCCAGTAAAGCGGCGAAGCCTGCGTCGCACCGCGACCGCGCAGATCGCGAACGATATCCTTGAACGAGGCGCCTCGCGCCACATCGATGCTCTGTCCGGCCACGGGCACGTCAAGAGGCGTGCGCGCAAAGCGCGACCAGTCGAAAACGAGCCAGCTACCCACGGCAATCGCCGCGACCAGCACCACCAGCAAAAGGACCCGCCAGAGGGCGATGCCGCGTACTTTCATCAATCGGAATCCTTCGAACTGTTCGGAAGCGGCAGGCCGATCCCGCGCCAGTGCACCTGCCAGTGGCGGGTGACCGGGCCGGGCTGCCAGGTTCGGCCAGCGAAAGCCCGAACGGGAAGAATGCCCCGAACGGCCGACGTGAGGAAGACCTCGTCGGCCTCGACAAGCTGCTGCGGCGAAAGATGTTCGATATGCGCGTCGCCGGCGCCGAGCACTTCCGCGCGTGCCACACCGGCGACGCCACAACGGTCCACCGGCGGCGTGACGAGGCGGCCAGCCAGTACGGCGAACAGATTGGCGGCTGTCGCGCAGATGACGCGGCCGTGCTGGTCGGTCATCAGGCCCTCCTGCCAGAGCGCATCGTCCCACTCCGAACGGGCAAGCACCTGCTCGAGGCGATTGAGGTGTTTCATACCGGCAAGCAGGGGCTGGTCGCCGAGGCGCGTGTCGCACAGGCGCAGCGCGATCCCATGGCGATACGCGTCCGTCGCAAGCAAAAGCGGGCCCACGCCGATCACCGTCGTTGGCTTCGCCTTGCTCGGGCGCGCATAGCCGCGTTCACCGGTACCCGCCGTGAACGTGATGCGGGCCACGGCGTCGTCCAGACCCTCGGACAGACGCCGCACTTCGGCCAACATCGCATCGGCATCGGGAGCAGTGAGCCCGAGACGCGCCGCCGAGGCGCGCAGGCGCTCGGCATGCCGTTGCCACAGCGGCACGGCAGCACCGACCACGCGCAGCGTTTCGAACAGACCGTCGCCGTACATGACGCCGCGATCCGCCGCATCCAGTCGATCGGTCTCGATGAAGTCGACCGAGGTGCGCATGTTCATGCCACGCCAAAGATGCGCAACAGCCCGCGCGCTTTCGCACGCGTCTCGTCGAGTTCCCGGTCCGGGACCGAGTCGGTAACGATACCGGCGCCCGCCCGCAACGAGACCCTGGGCCCTTCGACCATGAGGGTGCGAATGAGGATATTGAGGTCCATGTCGCCATTGTCGTCGAGATAACCGATCGCACCGGTATAGGCGCCACGCGGCTCCCGCTCGATGTCGCCGATGATCTCCATGCAACGCACCTTCGGGCAGCCGGTGATGGTGCCACCGGGAAAGGTCGCCGCGATCACCTGGCCGGGCGTCACGCCCTCGCGCGCACGACCACGCACGTTGGAAACGATGTGATGCACGTGGGCGTAACTCTCCACCACCATCAGCTCGTCCACCTTGACGCTGCCGGGCACGCACACGCGACCGAGGTCGTTGCGCTCCAGGTCGATCAACATGACGTGCTCCGCACGTTCCTTCGGATGCGTCGTGAGTTCGCGAATGCGCGCCGCGTCGTCGTCACCAGGCACACGTGGACGCGTACCGGCGATGGGCCGCGTCTGCAGCACGCCGTCGCGCGACTCGACGAGGCGCTCCGGCGAGGAGCTGACGATCGCCCATGTCGGTTGCTGGAGCATGCCCGCGAATGGCGCAGGATTGGCTGCGCGCAGCGCGGCCATCAGGCTAGCCGGCGACGGCGCTTCGGCGAATCGCGCCGACCAGCGACGCGAAAGATTCACCTGGAAAACATCTCCCGCACGCAGGTGCTCGTGGATGCGTACCACGCCATCAAGGAACCGCGAGGGCTCGTCTTCTTCGACGAGCTCGGGCATGGCGAGTGCGAGATCCGGCAACGCCACGTCGAGGTCGGCGGCAAGCACGTCCAGCCAGTGTGTGGCGCCCTCCTCCGCGATCAGGATGGTGCGTTGCTCGACGTGATCGACGATCGCCGCCGCGGGCGTACGTAAGGCGAACGCGACGGGTGCCGCGCCACCCGACGGCGGCAGCCGCAGGCTCGGTTCGATCTGTCCGACCAGTTCGTAAGCGAGGTAAACGATCCAGCCACCATGGAACGGCAGGCCGTCCTCGACGCGAGCGTGGTGCCGCGTGGCCCACGCGGCGTCGAGTGCATCGAGAAAATCGCCAGGGACGAGTTCACCCGAGGCGTCGCGCACGATGTCATCCGCGCCGAGGGTCAGCGATGCATCACCCGCGGCAAAGAGGATGTCGAACCGCGACTGGGGTGTCCCGGTGACCGCGCTGGCCAGCAGCGCCGGATAGCGCTCCGGAAACGACGCGGCCGGCGCGAGGAGATCGCGCCGGCCGGCCAGGGTTCGCGTGACGAATGCCACGCCGATCAGACGCGACGGAAGACGAGCGTACCGTTGGTGCCGCCGAAGCCGAACGAATTCGACACGACAATGTTGAGGTCCGCCTTCTCCGCCTTGTTCGGCACGAGGTCCATGCCAAGCGCGGCGACTTCCGGATCCACATCGACGAGGTTCATCGTCGGCGGGATGATGCCGTCGCGGATCGCCATGACCGAGAAAATCGCCTCGACACCGCCGGCGGCGCCGAGCAGGTGACCGGTGACCGACTTGGTCGAGCTGACCGCGAACTTGCCCTTCGCCGTGGCATGGTCGCCGAACACGTTGCGGATGGCCTTGGCTTCGCCAAGATCGCCCACCGGCGTGGAGGTGCCGTGCGCGTTGACGTACTGCACGTCTTCCGGCTTGATGTGCGCATCATGCAGGGCGTTGCGCATGGCCAGTTCCGCACCGTCGCCGCTGGGCGAGGTGATGTGGTACGCGTCGCCGCTCATGCCGAAGCCGACGAGCTCGGCAAGGATGTTGGCACCGCGTGCCTTCGCGAATTCGTATTCCTCGAGCATGAGCATGCCCGCGCCATTGGACAGCAGGAAGCCATCGCGGCCGATATCCCACGGACGGCTGGCGTGCGTCGGGTCGTCGTTGCGCGTGGACATTGCCTTGGCCGAGCAGAAGCCCGCCATCGCTGTCGTCGTGGTCGCATGCTCGGAACCGCCTGCGAGCATGGCGTCGGCATCGCCGTACTGGATGAGGCGCATGGCCATGCCGATGTTGTGCGCAGCCGTGGTGCACGCCGATACCAGGGCGATGTTCGGACCCTTCAGCCCGAAGTAGATCGACAGGTTGCCGGCCACCATGTTGATGATGGAGCTGGGCACATAGAACGGCGAAACCCTGCCCGGGCCCTTCTCATTGAGTTCGATCGCAGTGGCTTCGATCGTATGCAGGCCACCGATACCGGCACCCGCGGCCACGCCGATACGACCGGCATTTTCTTCGGTGACGACAAGACCCGACTGACGGAACGCATGGGCGCCGGCGACGATGCCGTAGTGGATGAACGGGTCCATCCGCTTGAAGTCTTTCGCAATGGAGCGACGCTCGTCGTCGAGTGCCTTGATGCCCGCCTCATCGGTCGGCGTCGTGACGCCATCAAAGAAGGCGTCGGCCGCAACGAAATTACGGACCTCGCCCGCGATGCGGGTTTTATAGGCACTGGTGTCGAAATCGGTGACAGGGCCGATGCCGCTGTTACCTTCGACGACGTTCTTCCAGGCGGTGGCGACATCGTTACCGACCGGCGAAAGGATCCCCATGCCGGTAATTACCACACGTCGTTTACTCATGCGTTTGTTCCTTAGCACTTTATCCACGCAACCATACGCGGGCGCAGGTTGCGAAAAGCGGAAACGAAAACTGCGCCTTTAGGCGCAGCTTCCGTGTCGCTCGGAGATCGACGGGAGGCAAGCCTCCGATCGACAACCAGTCGCTCGATCAGGCCTTGACGTGGGCCTTGATGTAGTCGACCGCCTGCTGGACCGTCGTGATCTTCTCAGCTTCTTCGTCCGGGATCTCGCACTCGAACTCTTCTTCGAGAGCCATCACGAGCTCAACGGTATCCAGCGAATCGGCGCCCAGATCGTCCACGAACGACGCGTTGGTGGTGACTTCATCTTCCTTGACGCCCAGCTGTTCAACGACGATCTTCTTGACGCGTTCTTCGATGGTGCTCATGTTGCCTTTACCTCCCGAGGGAAAATTCCGGCGGCATTGTAGTGGCTAAGGGCTTGGCCCGCCAACACAGTGCCACCACGTGGATGACGCCCGGTTTTTCTTATGCCGGGCGCGAAACGATGATTGTCTCTCAAAAACGGGCCGGTGGCGACTGCCACCGACCCTGGCCGATGAAGGCCCGCCCCATCAGGGCATGTACATGCCGCCGTTCACGTGCAGGGTCTCACCGGTGATGTACTTCGCCGCGGGCGAGGCCAGGAAGGCCACCGCCTCGGCGATGTCGTTGGGTTCACCCAGGTGGCCCAGGGCGATTCCGGACAGGAGTGCCGTGCGCTGCTCTTCGGGCAGTGCGCGGGTCATGTCGGTGTCGATGAAGCCCGGCGCGACGACGTTCACGGTGATGCCGCGCGAGCCAATCTCACGGGCCAGCGATTTCGAGAACGCGATGATGCCCGCCTTGGCGGCCGCGTAGTTCGCCTGACCGGGATTGCCGGTGACGCCGACCACCGAAGCGATGCTGACGATGCGGCCCTTGCGCGCCTTCATCATGCCGCGCATGACGGCTTTGGATGTCCGGAACACGGAGGTCAGGTTGGTCTCCATGATCGCGCTCCAGTCCTCTTCCTTCATGCGCATGAGGAGCTGGTCGCGCGTAATCCCGGCGTTGTTGACCAGGATGGAGACCGCGCCGGCCTCCTTGGTGATGCCGTCGATCAGCGCTTCGATGGCTGCCGGATCGGTCACGTTCAGCACGCGGCCGTGGCCGCCATGGGCGGCGAGACGCTCGCCGATGGCCTGGGCGCCGGACTCCGTGGTCGCGGTGCCGAAGACCGTCGCGCCAAGCGCCGCGAGACGATCGGCAATGGCCGCGCCGATACCACGGCTGGCGCCGGTGACAAGCGCGATTTCGCCCTTGAGGGTCTGGGTCATGGGGGTTCCTGTTGAAACGGGGAAGGTCAGGCGGTTGCGACCGCGAGCGCGGCATCGAGATCGGCAGGCGTACCGATCGGCTTGGCCTCGACGGACTTGTCGATGCGCTTGATCAGGCCGGAAAGCACCTTGCCCGGGCCGCATTCCAGCGCCTGGGTGATGCCGTTGGCGGCCAGCGCCTGGACGCACTCGGTCCAGCGCACCGGGAGGTAGAGCTGGCGCATCAGCGCACCGCGAATATCTTCGACCGAGGTGTGCACGCGGGCGTCGGCGTTCTGGATCACCGGGACCGACGGCATCGACCAGTCGATGGCGGCCATGCGCTCGCCCAGCTTGTCCGCGGCGTCGCGCATCAGCATGCAGTGAGACGGCACGGAAACAGCCAATTTCACGGCCTTCTTCACACCAAGCTCGGCCAGGCGCGCCAGTGCGCGGTCCACCGCCTCGGCATGACCGGCGATGACCAGCTGGCCGGGCGAGTTGAAATTGGCGGGCGCGACGACCTGGCCCTGGGCGACTTCCTCGCAGACCGCGGCGATCTGGGCATCGTCACCGCCAAGGATGGCGGCCATGGCGCCAACACCGGCCGGCACGGCGGCCTGCATGAGACGACCACGCTCGGCGACGAGACCCGCGGCATCCTTCAGGGAGATCGCGCCAGCGGCGACCAGGGCGCTGTATTCGCCCAGGCTGTGCCCGGACAGGTAGGCCGGACGCGCACCGCCCTGCTTCACCCACACGCGCCACACGGCCACGCTGGCGGCCAGCAGGGCCGGCTGGGTGTTCTCGGTGCTGTTGAGGCGATCCTCAGGGCCGTTCTGGCTCAGCTCCCACAGGTCGATGCCGGCGCCCTCGGAGGCCTCGGCGAAGGCGGCGCGGACTTCCGGGTGGGCGGCGGCGAGCTCGGCAAGCATGCCGACGGACTGCGAGCCCTGACCGGGAAAGACAAAGGCGAGCGAGGCGCTGGATGCGGTCATGCGAGATGATTCCGGGACGTCAAACCGCGAATGGTGCCAGTAACTTGGGGGCTAATGCACCATTCGCATGAGTGTGGTGGGCTGGCTTTGTGTGGGAGCCGGCTATGCCGGCGATTAACGCACCGCTTAACCGCTCCGTTGGCTTTTCGCCGCTGAAGCGGCCCCCACATTTGCCTGGCTCAGTCTTCGCCTGGCTCAGTACTTGCCGGGCTCAGTACCTGAGCAACGCCGAGGCCCAGGTAAACCCGCCGCCAAAGGCCTCCAGCAGGAGGTTCTGGCCGCGCTGGACCTTGCCCGAGCGCACCGCATAGTCGAGCGCCAGCGGCACGGAACCCGACGAGGTGTTGGCGTGCTTGTCCACCGTAACAATGACCCGATCCATCGACATGTTCAGGCGCTTGGCCGTCGCTTCGATGATGCGCAGGTTCGCCTGGTGCGGAATCAACCAGTCGATCTCTTCTTCCTTCATGCCGGCGTCCGCCAGCGTCTCGCCGACCAGTGAGTCGAGTGTCTTGACCGCGACCTTGAACACTTCGCGGCCGAGCATGTTGATCTTCACGCCATGGTTCGGCGCATCCGTGAAGCCAGCAGACACACCGACCGGATTGAACAGCAGGTGTTTGAAGCCACCATCGGCGCGCATGCGCGTAGTGAAGATGCCCGGCTCGTCGGAGGCTTCCAGCACGACCGCACCGGCACCGTCACCGAACAGGACGCAGGTTTCGCGCTCGGTCCAGTCGACCATGCGAGTGAGCGTCTCGGCGCCGATCACCAGGGCCTTTTTCGACTGGCCGCTGCGCACGAACGCATTGGCGATACCCAGGGCGTAGACGAAACCGGAGCAGGCAGCGTTCACGTCGAACGCGGCGCAGCCGTTGGCACCCAGGCGGTGCTGCACAAGGCAGGCCGTGGACGGGAAAATGAGGTCGGGCGTGGTCGTACCGAGAATGATCAGGTCTATCTCGGACGCTTTGACGCCAGCCGCCTCGAGGGCGCGCTGGGCAGCGAGAAAGGCGAGGTCGCCCGTGGTCTCGCCGTCGGCGGCGTAGTGGCGCTCCGAGATGCCGGTGCGCGTGCGAATCCACTCGTCGGTGGTCTCGACGATTTTTTCGAGGTCCGCATTGGTCACTACCCTGTCGGGAAGTGCGCTGCCGGTACCGATGATGCGGGCGTATTTCAGAACCGTTCCCCTGTTCAGGGCCATGGGCCATAAACGCAAAACGGCGCGTTTCCGCGCCGCCTGCGTTGTGATCATCCCTGGGGAGGGAGATCAGTCTTCGATTTCAACCGCACCGCGGGTTTCGATGACCTTCTTACCGCGGTAGAAGCCATCCTTGGTCACGTGGTGACGCAGGTGCACTTCGCCGCTGGTCGGGTCGGTCGACAGCTGAACGGTCGTCAGCGCATCGTGCGAACGACGCATGCCACGGGTGGACGGGGTCTTGCGGCTCTTGGCAACTGCCATGACAAATCTCCAGCGAAATTACTTTATGAGTCCGCGGAGTGCCGCGAACGGGTTTTCAGACGGATCCGGCGAGGTTTCTTCTTCCTCGTCGGCACCAACGATGTCATCGGGCAACTCGTAGTCCGGATTGACCGGGACCAGGGGCAGCGCCAACAGCAGTTCATCTTCGATCGTCGCAACCAGGTCGAGCTTGCCGTCCTGTTCGACAAGGAGTGCTTCGTAACCCGGGGGCAACGCGGCTTCCTCGCTTTCTTCGACAATCAGTCCGAGACGTGTATCGATCTCAACCGGAAGCACGAACGGTTCGAGCGAACGCTGACAGATCACGGTCAACGGCGCTTTCGCACGCACGGCCACGTAGGCGATATTGAACTCGTCGCGACCGAAGTCCAGCTCGTAGGTTACGTCGCCTTCGGGCGACGCAATAACTTCACCGAGACGGGCAAAAGCCGACACGGGAAGCGAGCCCTGGAACGAACGCCGCGCACGAACTTCGCGCCAAGCGTCCACGGACGATGGCAAGGTCACGGACATAATCGGGAAATGGTAGGCATCAACCTACCTGAAGTCAACCGGTTAGGGGGTGCGAAGCGCAACAGCGCGCACTTTTGCGCAGGCCCGGGCCTTTCGTGCAGACTCGCAGGCCAGGATGCAGTTTGCCGCAGCACACCCAACAGGGGGAAGAGCTAGCGTGTTTTCTTTTGCTTATTATGCACTTGCGGCCATCATCGTGGCCGCTGTCGGGCTTTGTGCCTGGGCCGCGGCCCAGCAGCGGACACGGCGACGCCATAGCGCGATGCAGGATCTGCTGGACAACGCCGATCGCCTTGAAGCCGATCTCAAGGACTGCCGAGACCGCCTTCAGCGCGCTCACTCGGTGATGTCGGTCAGCCCGGACGTGCCAGCCGCGGGCGAGGTCGAGGCGCAACAGGCCGTCGACTCAGGGCTGCGTGCCCTGCTCCAGCAACGCCTGTGGATCCGCGACCGCGCCCCCGACGCCAGCCAGCGCGAGCTGGACGAGGCCGTCGATGGCCTGGTGCGGGCACGTCATCAGCTGGAACCGCGCCTGCGCGCCCTTGACGATGCGCAGAGCGCACTCGACACGGCCGTGCGCGAGCACATTCACAAGGAATTCTGAGTGCCCGGGCAGCCCGTCGTCATCCTCGCGTCCACGTCGGCTTACCGGGCCAGCCTGCTCCGACGGCTGCTGGACGGATTCGAACAGGCGTCTCCGGGTACCGACGAAGACCCGCTGCCCGGTGAAGCGCCCGCCGCGCGCGCGGCACGCCTGGCCGAAGCCAAGGCGCGCGCTGTCGCCTCGACCCGTGGCGGTTGCGTGGTCATCGGCTCGGACCAGGTGGCGGATCTCGACGGCACCGTCCTGGATAAACCGGGCACCGTGCACGCCGCCCACCGCCAGCTGGCAGCCAGCTCCGGTCGAGAGGTGGTTTTCCATACCGCCGTGTGCGTGGTCGACGCCACCGGCAAGGCGTCGCTTCACGTGGACGAAACGCGTGTGCACTTCCGGTCGTTGGCCAGGCAGGACATCGAGCGTTACGTCGAACGCGAACGCCCGCTGGACTGTGCAGGAAGCTTCAAATGCGAAGGACTCGGCATCGCGCTGTTCGAGCGCATCGTCAATGAAGACCCGACCGCCCTGATCGGATTGCCGCTGATCGCGACCTGCCGCTTACTTCGAGACGCCGGAATCGCCCTGCCCTGACGTGCTGCGCGCGGCGATGTCCGATGCCCGGTACGCCTCGCGCCAGACGACACAGTCATCGGGATTGCCAAGTGCCCCCCGGACGGCGCGCACGGTCGCGTCGTACAAGGCAAAGCGTCGTCGGCCATCAAAGAGATCCACGCGTGCCGCGGGTCCGGCGATGTCGACGCGCGAGCATACCGAGGCAAGCCAGTCGCGCTTCTCGCGTTCGCGCAACGAGGTTTCGTCGACGATCAACAACACGCGTTGGCCGGCATGCTTCGCCAGGCCCGCTTCATCGAAACCCCATGCTGCAAGCTGCGGCGCGCGGCCATGCTTCGCGTTCAACGGGCTGTCGAGTGAATACACCACGCGAGAACCGCCAAGTTCGAAGCGAAGTTCCGCCGCCAGCATGAAATTGTCGGCGACGACGAGGGCCGAGGGTTCCCTGGCCAGCTGCGCCCGCACCGACGCGCTGCTTTCGCGCCAACCGGTGAAGTTGGACGGAAAAGCCTTCACGCCTGCAAGCACGCGGGCGCCATCCGGCGAAGCGGCCAGTCCGAGGTAACCCAGGCCGGCGAGCAGGCCAAAGCCCGCGAGGACGAAACCGGCCAGCGCTACCCGGCGCCACGCGCGGCCGGCGTGCGCCAGCAGCGAAGGCAAAACGGCACAGAGAAGCACGTAGCCCGGTAGCGGCCAATGCGCGCGAAAACGCACGTCGTCGGCGAACAGGCCGAGCACGAAATAGAGCACGACAAAACTGCCGGCGACCGTCGCGACCACATCGAAGGGAGCCTCGCCACGTCGTCGCCAGGCCTGCCACAAGGCCCACATCAGCACCGCCCACGCCAGGGGCGTGCATGCACCGGCCTGCTCAAGAGGCTGGACCAGGGCATCCGCATGAAACCGCCAGGGATTGCGCTCCACCAGCTGGAACGCCACGCCGGCGCCGCGTGCGGCGACGTTATAAATCACCAGCGGAAGCAGGCCGAGTGAAGCCACCGCCATGGCCAGCCACAAGCCGGGGCGCCGCCATTGCCTGCGACCTCGCGGCGTGGCCAGCAGGAACAACAGGCCAGCGAGCATCGGCATGGCTGCGCGGTAGTGGCTCGCCCAGGCGATGGCCAGTCCGACGCCAAGCAGGCACCAGTCGCGCGCGCGGTTCGTCTCCAGTGCAGCCACCAACCCCTGGGTGGCAAGGACGATCGCGAACGTCAGCGGAACATCGGGCAAGGCGAGCACGCCCAGGCTGCCCACCAGCGGGAGCAACAAGGCGAATGTCGCCGCCTGCCACCGTGCAGTCTCGCCGCCAAGCCGCTTCGCGATGCTCCCGACCTGCCATGGCAGCGCCGCGCCGATGAGCAGGAACGGCAAGCGGATGGCGAGACGTCCATGGCCAAAGATCCCTTCGGACAAGGCGATCAACCAGGCCGTCAATGGCGGCAGATCGCTGTAGCCCCAGGCAGGGGAAAGACTCTCCTGCCAGTAGAAGGCCTCGTCACCGAAGGGCGACAACGTGGCCGCTATGACGATCTTGAGCGACAACGCCACGACGAACATGACGAGGAACATGCCTCGCCACGATCGCGTCGGCGCCGCTACACTGGAACGCTCAAACATCGACATTGCCAGGCCCGGGGGCACACGCATCGATCATGTCAGCGACCACTCCGCTCAACGATGAAATGCTCCGCCACCGACTGGATGGCGCACTGGCACAGGTCAACAGCGTGCTGCTCGGCAAGCCACGCCAGGTCAAGCTGGCCTTTACCTGCCTTATCGCAGGTGGCCACCTTCTCCTGGAAGATGTGCCCGGTGTAGGCAAGACCACGCTGGCGCATGCTTTAGCCGCCACGTTCGATCTCGAATTCCAGCGCATCCAGTTCACCAGCGACCTCCTGCCATCGGACATTATCGGGGTCAGCGTCTACGAGCGCGAGACGGGGCAGTTTCGATTCCATCCGGGCCCCATCTTCACCAGCTTGTTACTCGCCGACGAAATCAACCGCGCCACGCCGAAATCGCAGAGTGCGCTGCTCGAGGCCATGGCCGAGGGCCAGACCACGGTCGACGGCATCACGCACGAGCTACCCAAGCCGTTCTTCGTCGTCGCCACGCAGAACCCGCTCGACCTGGCCGGCACTTTCCCCCTGCCCGACTCGCAGCTGGATCGCTTCATGTTGCGACTCAGCCTGGACTATCCGGATCCCGCCGCCGAACGCGCGCTGCTCATTGGCGAGGACCGCCGCGAC
>Ga0247742_10000875_pt1 | contig 22546 bp, 29 predicted proteins | sample UWRJL208509C2_FD_180944 | JGI IMG/M metagenome (GOLD analysis project Ga0247742, IMG submission 180944) | Plant litter microbial communities from Arlington Agricultural Research Station in Wisconsin, United States - UWRJ-L208-509C-2 | ecosystem: Environmental > Terrestrial > Plant litter >... | reverse complement strand
GGTGTAGGTAGGTTTGTCGGTGGGGTTGGGTAAGCTAAGGATACATGGTATTTGAAGGGAAAACGACACCGTCCGATCGGATGAGAATGATGGGACGACGCTTGACAATCTGCGAGTCTGGTGGGAGGCAGCCGAGAACCTCGGTGCATCGTACTTCAACATAAGGTGAGGGCTCAGAGCCAAAGAAGACATTGACAGGATCCGTCTTGGAGAAGTTCTCGCCGTACACAGTGAGCATCTTTGCAGCATGAGGATTAGGCTTCGCCAAAACCGCTCGCGACTGAGCGCAATTTGACTTGGGTGCCTCCGCTGCACGATCGGGAGGGAGGTACTTGACCACGCCTGGGAAGGGTGTCACGGGCTTCGACGGGATCGGGAATGACCCCGTCTGGGGTGCATGCTGATTGTCGAACAGGACGGGAGGTACGTAGAAGTTATACCGTACTTGATCTGTCATAACGAGAGTTGTTAGCGACTAGGACTAAACAAGGTAAATTATTCACTTACCCGTTCCAACAATGGTCCAAACACTTGTCTCGCCAATGTCAACCTGCCAGAGGGCTCCAGAAGACGCGCCGGAATCGCTCGACGATCCACGGCGGGACGAGACTGAGCCAGCTGAACTTGGCCTCCGTCTGCCTTTGGCAACGGGCTTCGAGATACCGCCGGCACTTGAGGTCGAGCGCTTCTTCTTCATGACGCGACCGCCATCATTGGACGACGGGAACTCAGTCGCAGAAGGCGACGCAGGCGCACTATCCACCTTGCCAAAGTAGTCGTTCGATGTGCCCACAGAAGGGGAGACAGGCGAGCCAGGAATAGCAGGCGAGTTCGCGCCAGTACCTTGGCTGATATTCCACTGTCTGCCGTCGATTGGGCGGTAGGTGTTCACCTTCTCGCCCATGCACGACAGGAAAGCACCGGTGATGCCGGGAGTGCCAGGTTCTGGCATACCTTTGTTTGGGTCGTACACCTCGAACGCAATCTTATGGAGCTGGGAGACAGGATCACCACAGACCTCGCCAGGAGAGCAATAGTGGTCCGCGATACCCTTGGCACCTTCCTGTAGACCTCCACCGACGACAGTGGTCTGATGGTCAACTTTCCGAATGATGAGGACAGGACTAACGACACCCGATGTCAAGCACTGCAAGACGACAGTTTGGTTGTAGTAGATCGGAATTTGCGATCCATTGCTTGTGAATGGGATAGCGTTCGGAGGAGGGGAAGGATAATCCGGTTGGGGTGGCGGTGGTGGTGGAGCATCAAGCCCCGCGCCCGCGGGCTTGTTGACATCAACAATGTACATGACAAATGGATCTACAAGGCGACAAATTTAGTCAGTGGCTGGTTGACTTGATAAAACGGTCTGAATCTTACCCCAACTGGCTGTTCGAGCAATAAAGGAGGGGGTGGTAGAGCGGACACGTTGGTCAAGGCCCATGAGGGGCGCGCCATCAGATCCTTTGAACGACGACCCAGAACCAGATACACAAAGGTACTTGGTCGACACAGTCTGGGACCTCAGACGGTGGAATAAGGAAATTGTCGACCCATGATTGATGCATACTAAGAACAAAACAATTAGTATACTTTCGCTGAAATGAAATGTAACGGACTTACATTCCAAATTTTTGGCGCTCTGCCTCTTTTTGCTGGGCTTACTGATCACTTTGATTGGTCGGCTAGGGAAGACGCCAATTACACGTTCAGGCTCATCGTCCGATGCTGGGGCTGTGATCTTGACTAGGGCCTCCACTTTTTTCTTCTTCTCGTCGACATCGGAAATAAAGAGCTGTTTGCCGACGCAGCGTCCAATGTAGGTCGTCCCTGTGGGAGGATCACTAACGTCGAAGGACTTTCCAGAAGATCCAGTCCACTCGATTGTGCCTTCTTGTGGAGCTGGCTCGCCAGAAATTGAGACGACAACTCGAGGGGGGCAGAGCTTGGGGTCCTCTCCACGACGAAGGACATCTGTCCACCAAGAGTTACCAATCATAATAGCTGTCGGAGGTGGGCAGAGGAATCTGGGATTCAAAAAGTATCAGTCAGCAATCAAAGTAGACAATCAGATGCTGCTGACCGCTTCTCAGTGCCATAGGATTTTTGGGCAACCTTGCTGGACATGACAATGACCGTTCGTTCGCCAAACGCCAGTCTGTTTGGCGTGCGCACATATTGGTCAAGGTATGGACTGAGTACACCGGTTAGCAACTAAGCGTAAAATAGTAGCTCGACTGTGCCTTACCGAATGAAAGTTTGCAAATCACTCGAAGCGCCCATGATCGGATGTCCTTGAAGCTTCATGCGAGCCAGAGTTTCGTCGACAGCGTGCATTCGCATCTCGGGATGCGAGTTACCAAGGTAGTGCATATCATCGTACGGGGAGACATTATTATCCCGGAATGAATGTGTCGCGTGAGGGGCAACGCCGCGCATGAGTTCCGAGCCGTGCCCATTCGGGAGATGGGCCGGCACGTTGGACTGAGGTCCCGACGGGTGGTTGTAGCGATCGGGCGGGAACCGACCGAGACGATCCTGGAAGTGCTGCATTGCCGACGGGCCAAATGGGAGGCCGTTGTTCATACCCCCTCCGCCTCCACCCCCAGCGCCGATCGTATAATCGTCGGGGTATTCAGAGTGGTATCCATTGGAGCCGACGCCTGGTAGACGGCGCTCCTGGATATCACCGAAGGGTTGAGGAGGGTAATCCTTTCCAGCCACTGCCGGAGGGAACCCAGCCGAGTGGTGCAGGCCGCTGTCAGAAGGGGTGAGCGGGGAGACCTTGCCGCTACTTAGAGTGCTGATAATATCGTACGGATTTCCATTGGACCCGTTGAAGGACGGGACAGAGTCTGCGAATGACGCGTGGGAGTAGATATTGTCCGAGTTCATGCCATAGCTGGGACCGAGTGAGGACGACGACGACGCGTTCGTGCGGTAGCGCTGCGACGTGAAAGAGGTAGGCGAGCTGGAGTCGGGGAATATGTTGTAGTTGGCATGGTCTGTGGTGTCCATAGACTCTGACTGGTCGAATGGGTGGTGCTGGAGGTGGTGGTTATGAGACGGAGCTGGATTCGAGTCCAAGTTAAATGATGGGTCGAGGTCCGACTGTTGGTAAAGGCTGTGCTGGGACTGGGGATTAGCCGACTGGAAGTCGAGCGACATTTTGATGTTTTGGTGGGGGTATGGTGGCTGTTGAGTGAGAGATTATCCCAGCTGCGGGAGGAGGTGGTGGTCGAAGAGAGAGAGAGCGGTTGGTCGTCTAAACACGTTCTGATGTCCGTGCGGCTAATGCCGATGCGTCAGTACTTGGGTTGCTGCTCAGAGAGCTGTACAGAATATGCTCGACTCACCGTTTGCAATCGCTCTTTAAGTACCAGAGGACTCGACGGTGGACGAGATGATGTCAAGGGCCAGCTTTCCTAGCGCGCGTCTGCCCTGAGGTCGGCTGAGTGACAGATTTCCAGCGACAGACTCCCTGGGCCCACCTTTTAATAGCAACTCTGGTCCCTGTGTTTGCACGTCGATGTGCAGTACGAACGGAGGCAAATGCGACAAAAGAGGGTCACTGTGAATTCTTAAATCCTGATCCTCTTTTATCAGAGCGACAACTCGACTCCTTTGGATATGAACTCTATTTCGACCGCGATCTGACATAACATACCCGCGGAATCCGCTAAAACCCTCCCAGATCCAGATTTCCCCGTCCCAGTATCAAGGCTACTCATCACTCTCCCTTTCCAGCCTCCCAACCCCCCTGTCCTCCCCCTGCCTCAATAATCGCTCGTATATCCTATTTTCCAGCCCGCGATAGTGCTCAGCACTGCCGTCATTGCACCTCGTGGCCCACCTTGCCGTGTCGGCGGAATTACTGCTTCCAGATCTCTTTCGATCACTGAACCGATACAATAAATAGCGTTTCGGCCGTCCCCGATGTTTATGTTTTCCGAACTTTGTGGTCATTTGGACCGAACCAATGGAGTCTTTTCGACAATTAAAGTACTTCGACCCGCTCAGGTGCAATACTCCTCATCCAGACAACTTGAATAAAACCTCCGTCCTCCCTCAAAAATCCACCACCAGATCCAGGCGTTTTTGCCATTTACAACGAGCATCCCTTGGAAACAATACAATCGGCGAGATTCTATTGGTGTTGAATGAGGAATGACAACGGAAGTGAAGGACCGTTGCATTTTGTGAATGAATTCATCCCCTTGCTCAATCCATCTAACATCTGACAGATAATTCTTCGGACGAAAAGCAGCCAACCGTCTGTCACTTCGGACTATTGCCCGGATGCCAGCAACAGAACAACAGCTCGCACTTTGTAAAGTGCTCCACTGCAAGCTTGGAAACATCCTTCCTTCAAGCATCTTTCAAAAAATACTTCCATCGGATGCAGCCGAGAAGAGCGACGGGAGGTAGCATCACGGCATATTGGACCTAGCCCAGCCTGCCCGCTGCATAAGGGGATATACATGGGCGGCGATGTTTCCGCAATGTCGTACACCCAAGAGATGCTCGAAGACCTGAATCCCCGTCCTTGATGTAGATAAGGCATGCAAGCTTACCTCGACACGGTGCGCGCCCAGAGCTTGCAGGTAGCCTGAAGCAATTAGATCCAAAAGCCGGCGGCTCCCATCGTGGTGCCAATCTCGGACTTTTTGGCGGCCTTGATAGATCCAGCGGCAAGACATTGACCTCTTCGACGAATTGGTACAGGTGCCTGATCTTCTTTGGGGTGCTACCACTTGGAGACAGCGATAAGTGGAAAGAGCGCACCCGTCCTTTGTTTCTTGCGTAATCGGGACGCTACGGCGCGATAGACATACATCAGTACAAGGAGCAGGGTGATAGTCACCTCAACCCAACTTATCGTTCAAAGTTGCTCACCAAGGTTCCTTCCTCTTTCGGGATGGTCAAAAGGAGGTAAGCCAAGTTTGATGATGGCAAAACAATGTACAGTGTGAGCCCGCCTCTAACGGTCAGAACATGCCGGCTTTTGAGCACGCCGTATGCCTTGCGCATGCAAGAGAGAAGCTGCTCAAACTCTAACAGCGCGGTACTTTCGTCTGACAAAGCGCTTGGGCGAATCAAATCATGGGAAGATTTACCCGTTGGACTTGTTTCCGCCGGGAACCCTTTACAGGTAAGCAGGCGTTCACAAAATGAAGTGTTCCTTGATGAATCGTATCAGAAAAATTGCGGTCGAGATAACGTTTTGACTTGCCTATGTGGAGGCTGTATATCTCTAAAGGCAATGGGTTGACTTTTGATGAGCAGTTCATATGGCTAGCCGAAGGGATTGTCAGGATGTACCGTCGGTTCACGGACCAAACACTGCGGAATATCCGACGAGTGGTCCAGAGAGTCCAGACAGCAGTGTGCTCTAGATGACTACGTTGGTTGATGAGCAAAATGCTCTTTATTTGAGGACGGAGAGTGGTTGTGTCACATCATTGCGCAGTGCAGCGTGACTGGCGGGGTGACCGTGACAGGTGTGCCGCTGTGTCCTAATTCGGGAAGCCGCTGGGCAGAACGACCTTTGCTGCTGGACTGTCTGCACGCTCGCTGCTCTGCACGATTCCTGGGCCATCTTTCACCACCCCATCATCACCAAAGGGCGCCCAGGTGGTCCCTTGCACCGAAACCACCCCATAGCACTTGCCACGCGCTACTTGCATGCACCATGGAGGGTTCGTCCTATCGCCTCCAAACCCCGCGTCCCAGACAGCCACCTTCCCCGCTCAATTTTGATATCAACAACTCTTTTAAGCCATCCTCAGTCCTCAGTATCAGGGATGATTCACAGACTCTGCTTTATGACCTACCAGCTTCCATGTCGCCACCAACAAGTCCAAAGTCACCTAGACGTGTAGTCTCTCCTGGTCCTTCGTCTCCTTCATACAGTGGTCGTCCTAGAGGAACTAGAAACGGTAGACCAACTCCCCCTCCAAGCAGCCGCAATAGATCGGCAACACCTCTAGGGTTGCCTCCGAATGAACTAGAACAGTTTGCAGAACACTGTCGTGCCTGGTGAACTACAATTCCGTCTTACCTGTCACCCCGGTGCAAAGGGTTGACCAAAAGAAATTACCTCTTTTTTGCAGGTATTATTGCCAGGATGATAGCGCTGGTCGTCTAATGACCCAAACACTTGCTACTCTCCCTCCTTCCCAGCGCGCTCCTTTTTCGCGACTTCAAGCTTCTATACGATCTGCCTACCATCGTTCTGTGAACGCTCGTAGGCATGCCGAATTCCAAGCCCATCTCAGTGCAACGACTCCTGGAGGCTCCCTGATGCCCCATGCACGATCGGACCCTCGTGGAAATGCGGCGCAGAAAGGTGGGTCACCTATTGACGACGTTGTACCGTCTGCACTGCAGGTGGGCGCTAGATTTCTCATTCTACACTTATTATAGAACGATACGAGCGAATGGAGCGCTTCATCCGCAACTGGTGTAATATGGGCATGCCTGGTACCAAGCCATTTTTCGAGGCGTACGTCTCACAGCTTGCGGTAATCAAAAATAGCAATAGACTTTTAACCTCGTGTTTCTCGTGATCTTCCTTTAGCCTGTGGGCCGTTATGCGATTGCAGGTCATTCCAGAAAATTTAGGTGGCGCAGGGGCCTATCTCATTGAATGGGAATTCGATGACGCTGTATTCAAGGAAGCCGCGTGAGTATTTTATTCACGTCAAATTGCCATGTTTTTCTCGACTAATGCTTTTGTGGAAATTAGTGGGAAGGATTTCATGCTCGAAGCGATCGACTTTCTCAAAGGGGTGCGCGTTATTTCTCATGCACCGTCTCCAAGCGAGGCCCCCGCAAACGTGGTCGTTTTCTAACCATCTCGTCAGGTACTCGCCTTCCAAGAAGCCTCCTCATCGAAGATCTCGGGGTCGTCTTTGGCAGGGCACACGAAGGACGGAAGCCACCCCGGTATCGGGATACACTCTCGAGCACTATCGCAACCATTGCCCTCACACCAGAAAGCTTTCGAATCCTCCAACCTGAACTCTACGACTCCCACCCACCACCAGCCCAACCGGGTCCGAGCCCCAAGCGACCCCTTCCTCGATGCACCCAACCCTCGGTTGTTAGGCTCCTCCTCGACCTCGTCACATTCACATTCACACTCCCCCGAGTTACTCTTAGCGTCCGTAGGCACGGACGGCGACGATCAACCAGCTACCCCAACTCCCTTTGGAGATTCTCCCTTCTTGCATGGTCACACATCCTCGCATGACGATACAACACCAATCTCCTTTGACGACACCGACGAGGAACAGTACATGCGTGTATGGACCTCGCCCGATCTAGCCGACCCCGAAATTTTGCAGCTCCTCAAGTTATTTCCTGCCTTCGTCTCGAGGAGGCCTTTGCCAAGATTTCCTGTTCCTATGGCTGGTCATGCTGCTCATCGCCACGTGGATATAGAAGAAGGAGAAGGGGAAGAGGAAGGGATGAACTTGGATGGCCGGACGATCCATTTTGGGACGGGGTCGATGTGGGTTAGCTCGAAACGGAGGAGCGATGCCTGGGAGGGTGGGTGGTGGACGAGGTTTGTTATGTGGTGGAGAGGGTTGTTTTGTTAACGATTATGACGACACTAAGGGGACGATGTTGGGTTTTTGCATGTTTTTCATTTTTCTCTATCTCTTGTGTGTGCAGCATGGACTCATCTATGTATCTAGGTAGTATTTTCACGGATTTTTATACTTACATTCACGATCCGATTCTCGTCGTCTCCTCCTAGTTCTCCGTACATCGCGCGCATATTGTCTAGCAGCCTCTATCGGACACTGACTTCGGACAATCGCGTTCACTATTTCCATATACCCACCCGTCCCCCCTCCAGTCCCCCCCTCCCCCCAACATTCCTTTCCAAGAATTTGCAATCACTCTCCATTACAGATTCTACACATATGGCCCTAACCACATAAACTTGATGAAGCTCATGTCAACATGATCATCCCCGATCACAAGAAGCTGAAGAAAAGACAGCTTTATTACCAGCGATAAGTCCTCTATACTTACCCCAGCTTACCCCTCTATAACGAACGCAGCCTCCGATCTTTCGCGTGGCAGTTGTGTATGGGGCCTCGGGATTTTTAAAAGTTACATTTAACGGTGGCAATTAAGATCTGGCATTTAGGTACGTGAGTAGTATCACCCATATCTCGAGCTATTGGAGCACTACAAGTATAGCACAAGAAGATGAGAAGATGAACGCAGCGCAGAATCAAATATCAAAGTTCAACGTTTCCAGGCTGTGCTGATACCATGCTTGCCTCCTATAAACGTCATACTCGGGTCATGACCAACTGGTTGGTTTCTGGAAATTGGGCGCCCAAATAGCAAATACTTTGACTTGATCATCGTACTCATCCGCCAAGTGTTGTTATTTGTATTGGTTCATGATCTTCGACAGATCCTTATTGAATATGACTACATGCTCCGCGACACGTTAGCACCTCGATTATAGATCATGGGTTATAGGATCAGATATGTAGAAATGGTGATACTACTGAGTAACTGACAAACCTGCGCGTTACGACTGCAGAGTGTCATCCGGTCGGGTCCAAACCTAAAGTCAGCTGCACCTAAAGTAAGATAATTGAATTGAACCCAGCTCTTGGTCACCGTCAAACTTCTTGTCGCCGTTTATCAATGTCATATCATCCGATTGGACGCACGAAGCGTCGCGGGTGGCTAGAAACTCGTCGACTCGAGGGCAGCAGTACCCAACGATGTCGCGCACCTACCGGATGCAAAACCTATTGTCTACTTAAAATCTTAAGTCGATGCTTCAGGAGAAGTATGGCAATAGTCATGGCCACACGGGTGACGGCGAGGAACCTATCAAGCCTAAAGAGCGCAACGCCCGCGGCTGGACTACGGTCTGCATGACAGGATCCGTCTTGCTGGCAAAGATCTACGGTTGGGCGTTTTAATTCCAGGCCGACGCCTGAATGGGTCGAGGCGCTTCTACTTCGCTGTTCCCTTGACTAGCTGCTAGGATGCTCCGAGTTCACCGTTTATTTTACTTCGCCGGTCATGATCAGCAGACTTTACATGTTCGGATCGCCTGTCCCAGAGAATATGCGGGGTATCGGCCACTAGATCAACCCCCTGAGTTTCTCTCTTCTGCGCTCGGTTATAGTTACAAGTCCAGATATTTTGAAAGTGAGGTGCCATCTCGTAAAATTCATTCTATGGATCTATCGACTGGATCATCAATTTCAGGATATGAGCAACCACCGCACTTATATGTGACATCGACCTGCAAATGAAATAAATTTTAGTATCTCTTTTTTTGTTTTGCAGGGAGTTGGAGCCATTCGATAATAGTAACATTGGATACAGCGGAGATCGACAACTATCACTAGAAATAAATCGTAACAACCTCACGCGGAGCTACGGCCAATATCCATGTGGCAAAGGGGAGGCAAGCTAGGAGGCATACAAGAAGAAAATAGCAACTGCTGCGCGAAGTTCGATTATTAGACGCACACCGAGGTAGCCGGGGCACTGTTGTGTGGCGTACTGTGCTTTGCGGAAACGGGCCACGTGCATCACACATCAACACGATCAAACCGAAATTAAAACTTGGAGCCCCCATTGTCAGTATCTGAAGCCAAATAACAGAGACAATTTCTAAGATTGATCTGCGCAAAAAGCACTCATTGGATGTCCCTTTTGGTCTTGAAGGAGGCACAGTGCACAAGATAAGGATTCCTAAAATGCAACGCCCCACTTTTCTAATGAGAGTTTCCATTGAACTGAAACAATCAAATGCTTCAAGGCATCACTACCCTTCGGACCGGTGAGCCAACATGAAGGGTCCTTATTTGCATAGTGGGCAACTGACAAACCTTCACGGCTATCGACGTGCTTGCAGGGATGCAAGATAAACGACTTCCATGTGTGCTGTCTGCGGTTGAATCTAATCAGTCTATCTAGCAGCCCTGCCTATGTCCTTTGTCAGTTTGCAACGCATGACGAGACGATGGGAGGAAATGAAAACTTGTCCTGTTGAGGTGTTGTCTTGATACGGTCCGAGAATCCAACGATGCAATGAAATGTGCCCCAATTTTTTGGACAATTGTGGTAGGTAAGACTGTGATCAAGGGACAGAGAAAAAGTAAAACAGGAGTGTTATCCATAGGGAATAGCAAGGACAAGTTCAGGTATCATTGAAATTCGATTTATAATCGGAATGGCCACATCAGCCCTTGCTAAATCTCGAGATTCTTTCCAACCTCACGGTTTTTTCGTGAATCATACGAAAGGATATGATCCAGGGCCCAGAAAAAACCATCCCCTTCGGATTCATTCTGCATGGCAATTCAGAATTGGTCATGTGGCATGAGTGTACCAGCAATTTGCGGAGAAGGGACATTCTACTCAGCAGGAAAATTAGTATTACCGAAGTATTCCGCCAGAATGCACCATCAGAAGCTGCATTGCTCTGGAGAGTGTAACGTTATTGTCTCATTCATCTGCGTAACTCAGGAGATGCAGTGGTAGTGTATGTAATAGCGCTCCTGCCGGAGCGAGCGACAGTGATGTTACGTTAGAATAACCATTCTGCTTTCCTTTCGGAGTGTGAAGTCGCAAAGCACATAGAGGCAGCAGGCTCAGTTAGGACTTTTCACTGGGCCATAGCATAACTGCAATGAATGTATTGAAAAGGTTGGTGTACCACTTTCAACTCGGTCTCCATCATTTGGGCTTCCTGTTTCAATGTTGTTTATCTTGCACCGTTGCGTTGCAGGGATACAAGACTGTTTCTTGCTCCGTAGGACATAACGATAGAGAGAGCCAGCGCCACAATATTAATCTTACCAAACGGTGGGCGGAGAGGTTTCTTGGAATATCCTCATAATAAATAACATGATGACATTCAGCAATCAAGCTCAAGGCACCCAATAGCACGATAGTAATTGAGCGTAGGCCAATGCTGGACTTGAAACTCAGTAAGGTAGTTCCGCTGCACCTTAATGGGGTCCATGTTTGAATTTATGGTAAAATATATATTATATAGATCCAGATTGATATATGACTACTTGAAGCATTCCTTAACCAATGGCTTATGAGTCTTACCATAATGCGGCAGTCAGCGTCTTCATAGGTCACGACGACGCTGGCGTACTTCTCCTTTCTAAAACAGTGACTGTAAAGGATGCGACGACTAGAAAGTCAAAATGGTGAAAAATAAATTATGCTTAAAAAGTCCATTGTGACTGAAATCCCAGATAATGACTTCGGAGTGTTGACATGGTGGTAATGAACGGCGCCAAATTTGTGATTGGCGCCCAAACTTAGCCTCACATGATTCGCATCTAGTCACCGTGCAAAGTAATACGAATATTCTTCACGCATCATTCTCTACGCACCATGGGTTGATCAACCATCTTCCAGGATGTACCTTGAAGGTGAGTCGCACATGCTCGACGACCAACTCATGGCCTCAACATGGAGCAAAGGCGATACGCACCTATTCTTAAATTCTCGATTTCGACCGTCATCAGAACGGGAAATTATCTTAAATGAAATCAAGGCTGAGGGGCACTAGCAAAAGGATGCATATTGCCAATGGCTATGGCCATCCCTTCGTGTATCCGACTTGGAAACCATGGGGTAACCCCGGTTCAGCACTCGCGGAAAGATGGTAAAGATTCTGAGGCACCCGGGCCCATTTCGCCGTGTTCTTTGAATTAGCGGTTTATTTTACACGAGTCTCTGACTTATGAAGACCATGAACTTCAACAAAGAGTCCATTACGCGCACACTAATGTAATCCCCTCGACAAGTAGAGAGTAAGAAGCATAAGAAGTGGGAGTTCCGACATACGTCCTGGGTAAGAGAGACGGGTAGATTATATTTCGTAAGAGGGGAATAGAGTGGAAGAACCAGAGATGTAGCCATGCAGATGGAACAATTCAGAGAAGGATGGGCATGCGACAGCGCGTTTTAAAGGGTCCGCCCGTCAATAAGTGACCGTGACCGTGATACTAGTCACCCGGAACTGTTCGGGCTTTCTGACCCGCCCACCTTGGTTCAACTTGTTCACAATTTATATCTACGACCCCATCCTGGCCCCCGCACCAAAGCGATATGTCCCAGAGCCCGACTGCATCAGTATCAAACGGATCTGAAGCAGCAGCGAAGAAACGCAAAACCAGTAGCTCAGGAGCACAGATGTCGATGTCAGCAGCGCCAGAGACACCAGGACAGAGTGTGAGCGGCGGCCCACACATCCCAAAGAGGGGCGCACGGGCCTGTACTGCCTGCAGGAAGGGGAAAAATAGATGTGAAGGAGAGGTACGACTATTTATCTAGCCGCAGCCGCGATCCGTTCTGCTCACTGAGGCCCGCCTCCCCCGTTCCCGGCCCGGCTCTTCATCTTCAGGCTCCTTGTCGACGGTGTCAGGCGAGCGGTACGCCTTGTGTCTTTGAGAAACCGGAGAAGAAAAATGTTCAAGGGTTATCCAACGCGGGTATCGAGTAAGTCTCGTATCATGTCTTGTCGTGTGTGACTTCTGCTGACGTGGCCTATGTAGACGACTCTCAAGATTGGAGGGACAGTATTTGGTATGTCTCCTAAGCCCCAGCGATCTTTCAGATTTCAACGGCTTACCCTTATCGCAGGTCATGCAAAGCCAGATGATAGGCATGCAGTCATCGTTGGACCGGATCCTGTCAGTAGTTCAGGGCAATCCAGGCGCATTGACGATGCCTCCTCCAATGTATCCACCTCAAATGGAAGGTCAAGGAGCACCAGGGGTTCCTGGGCAGCGCAACGGATTTGAAGGGGTGCCTGGCCCTTCTGGTCGGGGACCAAATTTCCCTCCTCTTCCGGGGTTTGCACCACCAGTAGGGATCTTTATCTTCTAAGACATCTTGATCATCAACCTCATATTTCTCCCCAGTCTCACAAATATGCAGCCTACGGGATAGTCCCCAGCACTGCACCGTCGTCTGATGATGAATCAGAGGATACTTTGCCTCGTGCCTCCCTCAATGCCCCCATCGAAGCCTTGCAAGGCCTCGCCAATGCTGCCGCAGAGGCTGCCGCAGCTCCTTCAGCTGACTCGCCAAGGTATGCCCTCCTTATAAGAGATATACATTGGCTAAGATGATTTTACCAGGGTTAAAAAACGCAAGCGGGCCGAGCCCATCCCAAGGAATGCATTCCCTCATGTCGTCGAAAAGGTGCATGATAAACGATTGCCTCTTTTAGCTTGTCTACTGACTCTTGTCTTTCTCTTTTTTCCAGGGCTTGGTCACCGATTCCGAAGCTCGAGAGCTCTTTAACATGTAGATTTACCCATCACTCTTAGCCATCCTCTGTTCACCTGTATTTGTAGCTTTTTTGCAGGATGCCATCTCTTTATTCCGCTTTTCGATCCGTCATATGATACCTATGAAAGCTTGATGGAAAGATCTCCGTGGACTTTCGATGCAATCCTGGCCGTTGCTGGAAAAATCCGCAGCGGCAATGGTCCTCTTACCGCATCGTTCTACAAGTGTCTGGAAGAAGCTCAAGGCATCGCTCGCTCTTCCCTTTTCGGGCCAGTCGTAAGGAAAGAGGCCGTGCAAGGTACTTGAACTATTCATACTTCTAGATAAGGCAATGATCGACCCTTTCCTAGGAATGCTTTTACTTGCTGCCTGGAGCACCAATGGATGGCTTCCCAGCGGACATGCTATGCGTATGGCTTTAGACCTCGGCCTTCACCGTGCACTCGAGAAGTTGGCGGATGACACCGGCAAGCAAAGAACGGAGGAAGAAGAACGCAATCTCGGTAAAAACGTCATCCCTGTCCCTCTATCGCCCATCATCTGACATACCATACAGTTGTTTCTGCCCGTATCTGGCTCTGTTTGTATTGGTTCGACCATCAGTACGCCATTTCACATTCCTCCCGTCCTGAAGCTGATGAGCGCTGACATTCGTAAATTTAGAATGAGTTTGGGGACTGGTCGCCCGATCGTCTTGAGAGATGAGAACACCATTCGTCATTGCAGACTCTTGTTGACACACCCAATGGCTTCCCCAACTGATGTCCGCTTGGTGTCTTTAGTTGAATTGATTGCCCACAAAAGTCCGTGAGACAGTTCCTGCTCTATTCCTCTCCTTCTGACGACATCTTACAGCCCAAATCTATGAGTTTTTGGCTCCATTGAATGGCCAATTCAGCAGCAATGCATTAGCAGTTATTCGACGTGCCAATGAGGCATTGGATAAGTGGTGGTCAGGATGTGATGAACTTCATCGTTAGTTGTCGATCAACGCTTTATTTTCTGTCTTCGCTAAGACAAACATAGGCCGTACTATGGATCAAGATTCGCTTCTCCGCAAGGTACTTGCTGGAGAATTGCATTACGCTAAGCTCTGGCTTGTCTGCGTTGCTCTCCGCGGTGTCGCATGGGACAAAATGCCCTTTGAACAACGTGAACTCGCTTTCCAAGCCAAGGATGCTGCCTCCAACGTACTTTCTATCTTCTTGAACTCTCCTGAATACCGGTGAGTTTCAACGCCGTGGCTATCATCAATCTCGCTGCTAACTGTCTCCGTTCACGCCCAAAGTGCTGCCCTCCGCTATGCTGTCCATGACAGTCTTGTCACCGCTGCCTTCTCAGGGCTCTTCCTGCTTAAAATGGCAAATCTCTTCCCATCTGAGCTTGACCTTGCCGGTATCACAGGTCAAGTCGAACAGCTGGCCCAGCTTCTCTCGGATGTCGCCGCTGAAAGGTCAGCTGAAGTTGGATCTCTCTCTTGTTATTCATCGCTAACTCCATGACCAATCAGATACGCATTGACGTTGCGGATCATGTTGGCCAATCTACGACGCAAAGTCGGGATGGGAGGTCCTGGTAATAACAACAACCCAGCGCCGACCATGCCACCTCCCCAGTTCCCTGAAAACATGGTTCTGTCTCCCACCTTCCAGGACCCATCTTTGCCCCCTCCCTTCACTATGGAGGAGCTTGGATTTAGCTGGCCTAATGAAAGGGGTATCTTCAGCCCTGCTGCTATACCAGTTTGGATCCAAGAGCAGGTAGGTGTTTGCACGTTCCTGGTATTATATCGTGATCGAGTTATCATTTTCACAGAGCCTCGCGGACCTGGGCCTTCCCGTCAACGGATCGGATGGAATCTTCTTGAACATAGCAGGCAAAAATGGATGGACTGGTGATTCCATCCCCATGCCAGAGGCTTGGTGAACACCCTGATTTATTTTTGTCTTATGGATCTTGACTTTCCGATGTAAATTATTCTCGCGTCTGTTATACTTCCGTTTCGTTCCCGTACTTTCATAGGAAATATGCGCACTCGATGGAAACCTTCCCGTCTTTTCATCCAGCTTTTGCTGCCCTTCCGGGGATGTTCACAACCGTTCTATCGCATAACATTCGGTATCCGACCATAGAACCATCCTACATTTAGCGTAGCAAAGAGCTTGGATTTGGACTCTAGTCTCCCAAAATAGTTTACTCCTCCTCGCTGCTCTCCTGTTCTTGCAAAAACTATGTAAAAGATCTTTAGTACCGTTGACTATATATTATTTTGTATGTGCGAACATACCTTGACCAGTGGTTCGGTGCTCTTGAGGAAATGCTGGCGTCCTTGAGGCTTCGAGCCCTTCTGGTGCCAGTAAATGATAGCTTGATCCGAGATACAGTCCTTGTTGTACAACACTTTAAGAATCTGAGGGAATGCCTTGATAATTCGGGTATCTTCGTAGCAGTATGTTTGCACAGCGTTGATTAGGGCGATCTGTGTCTTGCCTCCTTCGCAGAAGGGTTCTAAGATAGGAGCAAATTTCTAAATGGTATGACATTAGTGAACCAAAGCAATATAGCCTATGCATGGCTGTGCTTACTGTGACCTCACGAAGCGCGAGACCCTCAATTTGGTCAGGTCTCGCACTCCAGTCAACATGGCCCATGAGACCTTGCCAAATGCACTGAACGAGTTCACTTTCTGGAACTGGAGACTCCTGTTGACGCGACTGGATAGACGTTACGATCTACGACGAATTTAGTCATAAACGCAGATCAAAAGGCCTGATGACTCACATTCTCAGGAGACTCATCCGCGTCAATCATCTCAGATAGGTCCTTGATGATGCCATCTTTGACGACGGCGTACTGCTTCTTCGCCCACCAGTCGGCGACTTGAGGTAGACCGTCCTTTCTGAAGTGATCTTCAAGGTACTTGGGTTCGCGTTTGTTGGGAGGGAAGAAGGCGAGCAGATCTTTGACACCTCCCTTCTTCAACGTAGCAGAAAGGTGGTCCATGGACTGATCAGCTAAGTAAGAGCGGAAGATCAAGCTGAGGACGCTGATGGAAATATCTGGTGCATAGTTTAGTTGAGAACGTCACCGCTGAAAGCTGGAAACTTACCATTCTTGATCAAGTGATCTTTAGTCAAACTGAGGAGACATGCTCCGTTGGCAAGACCTTGAGATATCAAGAGCCCGGTTGCGATAGCGAGCTTGTCCTTCTGAGCGGTTGGCCAGCGGTGAATGTACTGCAGCAAGGTAGGAAGAGAAGACTCTTCAAGAGGTTTCTGAAGATATTTGTATCTGATTATGTGGATAAGCTCGTCTGATACGTCACAAAAATCAACCAAGAGGTCGTATATAGAAGACTCACCGTCTAATCAACTTGTTGATGACCTCGACATACTTCTTTATGTCATCCACCTCCACAGGCTCCTTGGCATGATAGATTGAGAAGGGCGATATCGGCGCACCGTCATCGACGAAGCTGCCACCTGGCTGGAGGAGTCCACCGACAAGGATGATTTCGAAGAGGGCGTCTGCATATTTGAGAAGTTCAAGAGTAGATCCGGCTTGGACGAGCTTTGTAGCAAAAGAATCGAAATCGCCTTCTGGTACGGTTTCGAGGTGTTTGTAGAGTTGATCTCTGAATACTGTCAAGTGCCAGTCAGATACGGTGGCGTATGTGCACCTATAGACCTACCTGCAGGTTCGTGCTTTGCTTGTGCCTTCACAGCACCCTTTCTTGCTTTGATTCTGACGCCCTGGAGCGAAGGCTTTGCAGCGGCGGATTGCTGAGACATGCACTGGTGTCGATGGATGAGATGAAGAGGGCGGTCGGCTAACTCCGAACGATCTCATAAATATTGGAGCAACCGCCTCATCACCTCTTCCGCACCTACATTCATCATATTATGCCTCCCCGTTTCTCTGACTCTCCCAATGCCCGTTCAAAATCTATAACAGCAGCAGATCTCGAGACCCATGGTGTATGTGCAATGTTGCAGTGCTCGGGAGGTGTATCTAATCAGCCCCTAGGTCCTAAATCGCCACTCAAAAAACCACCCCGCCTTCCGAGTTGGGGTTTCAGAGGACAAGGGCACGCGACGAACCATGGAGGATGCGCACTCGTTTGTTGTTGACTTTGACTCGATACGTGGCCAAGGCTTCTTTGCCGTCTTCGACGGTCACGCTGGAAAGCACGCCGCAGAGTGGTGTGGCTCGCATTTCCATGAAGTTGGTGCACTTTCTATTGTATGGCATTGATGGTGGCTTACATCCGAGATAGTATTTGCTGGACGCCATCCATGCTTCACCAAGCGTTCCGATTCCTGACATCCTCAACCAGACTTTTCATGCCGTCGACGAGAGCCTCTCTCGGATGTGCGAAGAATCCGACGGCAAGATTCACTCCGGATGCACAGCCGTAACTGCGTTTTTGCGTGTCGAAGATGCCGATGGCCACCAATCATTTATAAGCGCACCTCCATCGCCCGCGAGGCAGTCCCCGACTTCCGCGCATAGCGCCGATAATAGCGTCGATAGTGCTACCGATGGTGTGGTGAGCAGCCCTCTCGCCAGTAGTGTGGAGAGTATGAGCGCCAAAGATGACGCTGAGGGTAAGAAGAAATCCAAGACCTCAAGCACGAGTCGCATTCGTAAAGCCCTCCGGAGCCTGGGTGGTGGTGGATCGTCGAAACTCGCGTCATCCTCCGCTTCGGGTTCGTCATCCCCTGAGGCCTCGCGTAAAGGTTCCGCGGAGGGCATCTCGGTCACAATCCCTCCGTCTGCTGCTAGACGCGTGCTGTACAGTGCTAATGCCGGTGACGCCCGCGGTGTACTGTGCCGTGCAGGTAAGGCGGTGCGCCTTACCTATGATCATAAGGGATCCGATAAGCAGGAAGCGAAACGAATTACGGACGCCGGTGGATTTGTGATGAGTGGACGCGTCAATGGGGTTCTTGCTGTCACTCGGAGTCTTGGCGACTCTTCCATGAAGGAGTTCGTTGTAGGTGCTCCATACACCACCGAGACTGAGCTTTGTGAGGAGGATGAATTTCTGATCTTGGCCTGCGACGGGGTGAGCTCCCTTTCCTTCCTTGATATTGCGACGATCTAACTCTTTAATTAGCTCTGGGATGTCATTGGCGATCAAGGAGCGATCGAACTCGTGCGTGACGTCGAGGATGCTCAGCAAGCGAGTGATATGTTATTGAACCATGCGCTTTCTCATCACACCACGGATAATGTCACCGTTCTTGTCATCAAGTTCAAGCATCTTACAGCGGTTGTGTAGTTTTATTCTTTGGTACACTGGGTTCGTTCTTGGGTTTTCACCATGTACATTAGCTCTACGTTTCTCTATTAATACCTAGGTCGGATCGATGGGAATGACGTACTTGATTTCCACAGCCGGTATTGCCTAATGAAGGGATCGACGGTGTCACATGGCAAAAGTTCAACCACCTTTTTCCTCGAATGCGGTTCACCAGGATCTATTCTGGGTGATATATTGTACAGGTACAGTGAACATTGGAATAATAGTTACAGATATAGTTGGTTACATTTCACGCTATTGGACAGATCATGCAGCACGACGAGCGCGACCACTGATAAGATAAACAGCAGCCCGAAGTTCCAAAAGAGGATCATCGGAAGGCTCGATACCTTGTACACGGGGAATGGGGTCGTAGATGATTCGCTTCTGCTCCGTATCATTGTCCTGTACGGCAGTCTCGAGCTTGATCGTGCCCAACTCTACCAATTGACGAGTCTCGGGCCACTGGACAGTCGCATCATCCACTACGTCCCCTTCCTCAGCTATTTGCGCGAGAAGTTTGTAGGTAACCGGCGCCTCCGCTACTCGTTTAGAAATTTCCTCATAAAGGAAATTAGGATCTCGCTCTTTCAACGCCGCAGCCTCAAGCGTCGCTACACCTGCATCGGGGGTGATGCGGAAACGGAAATGCGTTGCCTTGCCCTCGGCATTGATAAATTTGAGAGCGGTCACTCCAAAGTAAGGTTCTGTCGCGAAACTAACAGGAGCGGGTTTGGGAGCCTGCACATGCGCGAGAGCTGCATGATGAGAGCCGAGGAACGCCTCGATTGGCGTCGGGGAAGGAGCACCGGGGCCAGAGGAAGCTAAAGCTTGCAAGAATTCAAGGAACTCTCCACCCGTACGAGTGGGAAAGAAGGGCGTAGAGTGGGTGATCAGGTCCGTATGGACTCGATCGCCGAGGTTGAAGCGGACTGCCAAACCTCGGGGGTCGGCATTGGGGTCTGTGTCTGGGATTTGAGGGATTCCAGTCGAGCTAGAGAAACGGACAGTGATAGGGGTTGTTGGGTTGTTGAAGTGGGGCGCGGTGCTCAGCGATTTCGCTGCAGCTGTAGCGGTGAATGTTCCATTGAACATTACCCCGCGGGCGTGGGCTATAAAGGCGCGTTTGGTGAAGGCGTTGAGATGTTGATAGGAAATGTCTTACCTGGACGAAATCCCGGGTGCTTGCCAAAGATTGCCTGTAGTTGGGCAATCAGGTCTTCACTGAGCTTGATAATATGTTCATCGGAAGGTAGAGGCATTCTGCTTTGAAAGGAGTAGTACTTTGGTATGAGGATAAGAGGCAACCGTGGTGGATGAGCTGAGACCTCTACAATCTGGTCATTTATATACCCCTCGAGTTAGGAATAAAAATCCCGACTTGTGTTTACGCCATGGAATACATGCTTTGTCTGGCCAATGGCGACATTTGGATTTGAAGGTCATGGGTTCTGAGACATGATTGAGAAGGTAAGAAGCCGGGGATAAACGAGATTCATACCACATATGGTAGGAAGATAAGAGAATGATATGTAATCCGTCTGAGACCACATTGAAGATCGCCCCTCATTGGCCGGTACACATTTGACACGCGGCTCGATGCACTAGAATACGGATCGCAGCGGTGAATAAAAAAGTACGACGATCATCATTGTCAGTGTTCTTTTTTTCACAAGTTCAGTGCGCTGCTCGTCAGAGCGCTCAGTTGGGAAATACATTCGAGCATCATGCTATCTGCATGATAAATCGCCCAAATTATGACAACCTTCCAAATCAGGAATTCTAAGCGACCAAAGTACTTCCATTTAGGCGCCCATTGCTCCTCGGCCCGGAGAAATTCACACGCTGAAACCTTCCGTGGATGGAAGCCAATAAATCCTCTAGAGAAGAGAAAAAGGAATTCTTTGAGAAGGAAGCCATGTATTTAGATAGTGGATAACGCAGCCCTGAAGACTGCGCATGTGCCAATGTGCGTTGGTCAAGTTTATGCGGCCGTTACGCAAAGAGTCATGGTGACTAGTGATTCAAGTTCAAGTTGCTGGCACTCAATGTTTCGTCAATTTAAGACCAAGCCTGTGCGAAGGGCGATGTGAGGATGTCATTTAATTTTGGATTTCAATTGCCATAACTTTCTCCTTCGTCCTTGGCTCTCCGGAGATTTAACTAGGCCGGAACGCCACGAAAGTCGAGACTCGAGGGCAACATGCGATCGAAGTCGTGGGTGATCAACAGCTTGGAGAGACTTTTGTTTTTTTGAAAAATCTCCCTTCCTGTACACTGCAGATTTAAAGAATTACTGTCTCTAATCATCTTCAAGCATCGAGTGGTTTGATAAATCAATTTGTTTCTGCATCATCGAGACGGATGAACAGGGCCGGCTCGAGCTTAGCTGACGTAAGTGACGTACTGAATTTCGCACGGCTGAAGCCAAGCTGTCCGATGGGGGCCACGCGAGGGTTTAATAGAGCCACTGACGATGTGAGTGGGCCCTTTGCATCGTTGTTCGTACATCCCCCCTGACCTTCCCCACAGTTGATATCTCGCTCTCAACGACATACGGCAGGCCCATATGTACGAACCACAACAACCCCCATACCCAGGGCCGACGCCCCAGTACGCCCCACCGCTGCAACCTTATAACAACAACGGCGACGTCAAGAACCCTTATGAAGGCGATCGATTCAAACCAAAGAAAAAAATCAATGACCCCATATTTCTCATCTTCTTCATCTTGCAGGTGTGGTTGTTGCCCGTGGCTATTTGAACGCTTTGTGGCTAACAGCCTCGGTAGTTGCTAGGATTTGCAGCTCTGTCTGGTATCGCTATCAACGAATGGATCGCTCTAGGAGGACTCGGTGGTGGACTTGGAAAGTCGGGCGGAAAGAGTGGAAGCTCTGTGACGTTGAATAGGTGCGTTGAGCGTGTTGTCTGTCTTCACCTCGGTGCCCATTCTGTCCATAGGAGCACCGCGTACCTGCTACTCCTGATCACTGCAGCAGCGGTCCTTCTGTCTGTCGCATACCTCATGTTGACGCGCGCATTCACGAAGATAATTATGCACATAACGCTAATCCTGACCATCCTACTCAATATGTGCGTTGCTTGTCCTACTCTTTCATCGTGTATTAACACGGTCTCATAGTGGTATCTGCATCTACTACTGGATCACGAAGTACTACTGTCAGTCCATCGGGTGGACTCTCATTGAGCCTGACTAACACCATCCTACAGCTGGCGCCATCATCTTTACCGTCATCGCTATCCTCTCGGTGCTTTCATACTTTGGTTTCCGGTCACGCATACCCCTTGCCTCGTTGCTCTTCCAGGTTGTAATGGATGTTTCAAAGCACCACTTGAGCGTGTATGCAGTTGCGTTTACCGCCTTGTTCATTCAAGCAACTCTCGCCGTGTATGTATTTCTTCTTCCTCCGCTTTAACCTTTTCGCTGATGGTTCTTCAGCTGGTTTACGTTCACACTCATCGCCACGTAAGTTCCGGACGCATCTCGAATGGCAGCGCCGCGGGATTAGTACTGACCTCCATGATTCATAGTTACGCCAAATGGTCGCCCAACAATCCTTGTGAGACCAACCCCCTTATGCTGATATATTAACCTGACTCCTGGTTTCCATTTCACAGCCTGCCGTTCATCCAGCTGCTCGAGCGGTAAAGTCGCCGGTCTGGTATTCTTTGAGACGTTCTCTTTCATATGGACTTCTCAAGTCGTCGGGAACGTTTCGCTCGCAACACTCGCCGGTGGCCCTTATGGATCATGGTATTACTTTGGACCGCACGAATTGGGAGAAATGGTGCGATGTTTCTATTCATAGGTCGATCATAATCTTGATGCGTATTTGAACAGCCTAAACATCCTACCGCGTCTGCTTTTGTTCGCGCTTCAACGCTCTCCCTCGGTTCGATTGC
>Ga0247742_10000874_pt1 | contig 22554 bp, 28 predicted proteins | sample UWRJL208509C2_FD_180944 | JGI IMG/M metagenome (GOLD analysis project Ga0247742, IMG submission 180944) | Plant litter microbial communities from Arlington Agricultural Research Station in Wisconsin, United States - UWRJ-L208-509C-2 | ecosystem: Environmental > Terrestrial > Plant litter >... | reverse complement strand
TGCTCGCGCGCGACTTCAGCCCGAGCGGCGTGGCGGTGCTGCGTGAGAAGGTCGAGCAAACCACCCACGAACGCCTGGATGTGCTGCAGCGCCAGGCGCCCGGTGCCGACCTGTTTGCCCAGGTGCTCGACCACATTCCCGCGACGGTGGATTGCCAGTTGCTCGGCATTCCCTTGAGCGATCGCGAGTACTACCGACCCCTCAGCCATACCGTGCAGGTGGCGTCGGACGCGGATGTGCCGGAGCTGCTGAACCAGTTCTGGGGCGTCTACAACTACCTGACCGACCTGGTCACCGGCGCGCGGCCAACCTATCCCGATGGGTTGATCCAGCGTTTCGTCGCCAGCCGTGCCGACAGCGAACCGCCGCTCAACGACAAGGAACTGGTGGGCATCCTGCTCGGTGTGTTGATCGGCGGCGACCAGAACATCCTCACCGTGCTGACCAAGTCGGTGTACACCTTGCTGGCGGCGCCCCAGCTGTGGCAGCAATTGGTGGAGGACCCGAGGCTGATTCCGGAGGCCGTCGAAGAACTGCTGCGGCTGATCCCGCTGGGCACTATCTCGACCTTTCCGCGCCTGGCCAGTGTCGACCTGGAAGGGCCGTGGGGGCTGATCCCCGAGGGCAGCATCATCTACGCCGATGCGTTTGCCGCCAACCGCGATCCGGCGGCATTCCCCGAGCCGCTGGCGATTCGCCTGGACCGCAAGGGCGCGCGGCATTTGCAGTTCGGCTATGGCATGCACAACTGCATGGGCGCGGCACTCGCCCGGCTGGAAATCACCACGGTGTTGCAGATCCTCGTGCAACGCTTTCCCAACCTGCGCCTGGCGGTGCCGGCGGACCAGGTGCCCTGGATCGACGGCATCATCCTGCGCCGTCCGGCCCGTTTACCGGTGCTCGGCTTTACTTCAACCTGACCTGGAAGGACCCATGAAAACGACCTTTGCCGATACGGCGCTACTGAGCATCATCCTGCTGGCGATATTTGTCGTGCCCAGTTCCATTTCCGGCACGGCCCTCGCGCTGCCGGCCATCGGCGCGGATATCCAGGCACCGCTGACCAGCCTGCAATGGGTGGTCAACGCCTTCAACCTGGCGTTCGCCTGCTTTACCCTGGCCTGGGGCGCGCTGGCGGATCGGCTCGGGCGCAAGCGCTGCTTCGTCGCCGGTGCATCGCTGTACGTGGTCGCTTCGGTGCTGTCTGCGGTGGCCGAGAGTGCCTGGCTGCTGGACGCGGCACGGGGGCTGGCGGGCATCGGCGCGGCGGCGATTTTCTCCTGCGGCATCGCTATTTTGTCCACCCACTTCAGCGGCCCGGCGCGGCTGCGCGCATTTGCCCTGTTCGGCACGGTGGCGGGGCTGGGCGTCAGCCTGGGGCCGACCTTGTCCGGCCTGTTGCTGGACAGTGTCGGCTGGCGCGCGATTTTCTGGGCGCATGCGGTGACCCTGGTGATTGTCCTGTTGGGGAGCCCGCTGATTACCCGCGACGGGGCATTGGCGGAGCGCACCGCGCGCTTCGATGTGCCGGGGGCGACGCTGTTCGTGCTGGCGTTGCTGGCGCTGATGGTTGCCATCGTGCAGGGCTCGCAATGGGGCTGGAGCAGCCAGGGCGTGCTCGGCCTGGTGGCCGTGGCGGCGGTGTTGCTGGCGGTATTCACCTGGCAGGAGCGGCGTCATCGCCAGCCGATGCTCGACCTGTCGCTGCTGGCGCGCGGGCCCTTTGTCGGCCTGGCGCTGGTGACGGTCGCCGCGTCGTTCGGCTTCGTGACGTTGCTGACCTACCTGCCGAGCTACCTGTTCGGCGTGCTGCAACTGAGCGCGACCCACGCCGGCCTGGCGATGTTGCTGCTCACGGTACCGATGCTGTTTTGCCCGATCCTGGCCGGCAAGTGGGCGGCGCGCGGGGTGTCGGCGATTGGCATCCTCAAGGCCAGCCTGATTGCCTTGCTGGTCGGCGTGGTCGCGCTGGCGCTGGTCAGCCAGGTGGGTGTGGCCCTGTGGCAATTGGCGCTGCCCTTGCTGCTGGTAGGCATCGGCATGGGCCTGTCGGCGGGGCTGGTGGATGGGCTGGCGCTGAAGACCGTCCCGGAGCAAAAGGCCGGGATGGCCGCCGGGTTGCTCAACACGTTCCGCCTGGGCAGTGAGGCGATTGCCGTGGCCTTGTATGGCTCGCTCCTGGCGACCTTGCTCGACAGCCAATTGCGCGCCACCTTGAGCCGCCTGGCACCGGACCCCGGCACCCTGCAACGCTGGATCGACGAGGTAGCCGCCGGCAACCTGACCGGTTCGCTGCAGGCGCTGGGCACAGAGCAGGCTAGCACCGTGCACAGCCTGTTTATCGGAGGCTATGACAGTGCCTTCCACGGCGTGCTGTGGGTGTTGGCGCTGATCCTGCTGGTGTTGACGGTGGTGGTGACCTGGCTGGTACGGCCACTGCGTGAACAGGAGCGCAGCGAGGCGCAACTGGCCGCTCAGTAAGCGCAGTTTCACACTGCCCGCGATGGTTGCGGGCGGTGACTTTGCGTGCCTGGAAGGTTGTTCAGGGTTATGCAAAAAATGCAGTTTGATGGCTTTTTTTATTCTTTTATCTGGTGATGCCCACTGGGGCAAACTGGATTCACCTGCCCGGATGCAGGTCTACCTCAAACCGACAGGCCCACCACCACTTGTCCGCTGGCGTGTGCAGTCCATGAAGATTATGGACCTATGGACCCGAATGCTTTGCTCAAGACCCGCCTCATCGGCCAGATTTTCCAGCAGCACTACAGCTGGTTGTGCGCGCGGTTGTCCTACCGCACCGGCTGCAGCCATAGCGCTGAGGATATCGCCGCCGAGACGTTCCTCAAGGTGTGGATGCTGCCCGATCCCACTGCAATCCGCGAACCGCGCGCGCTGCTGACCACCATCGCCCAGCGCCTGATGTACGAGAGCTGGCGCCGTCGCGACCTGGAGAGGGCGTACCTGCAGATCCTCGCCGAGGTGCCCGAACACGTGCACCCGTCGCCGCAGGAACAGTTGATCCTGATCGAGAGCCTGCTGGCCATCGACCGTCTGCTCGATGGCCTCTCGGGGCAGGCCAAGGCGGTGTTCGTGCACAGCCAGCTGGACGGCATGACCTACACACAGATCAGTGAACGGCTGGGCCTGTCCCTGGGGCGCATCCACCAATTGATGACCCAGGCCCTGCGAGCCTGTTACCTGGGGTTGAGTGAGTGAGCAAACACCCGTTGAACGACCCGGTGGCCGAAGAGGCCATCGGCTGGCTGGTGCAAATCCAGTCCGGCGACTTCAGCCCCGCGCAGCAACAAGCGCTGGATGAATGGCGCAGTACCTCGGCGCACCATCGCCAGGTGTACGCGCAACTGATCGCCGGCCTCGACCAACTCAAGGCCTCGCCGTGGCGTGGACGCTCCAGCGCGCAGCTGTTGCGCAGCCTGGAGCAGCCGAGCAGCCGGCGTTCGTTCCTGCGTACCAGCCTGTGTGCGGTGGGCCTGGCGGCGGGCGCGGGCTGGGTCTCGCGTTTCGACGACGCGGGGCAGTCCTATGCCACGGGTACCGCCGAGCGTCGCACCTGGCAACTGGCGGATGGCAGCACACTCAAGTTGAATGCGCGCAGCCAGGTGCTCGCCACGCTGAAGGGGGAGCCGCGCAGCCTCGAGCTGCGCGCCGGGGAAATGCTGGTGAATGTGCTGCGCCCGCTGCGGGTCGACACCCGCGCCGGCCGCATCAGCGCCAGCACCGGCCGCCTGATGCTGAGCGAACAGGGCGCCGCGATACGCCTGGTGACCCTGGATGCGGACGCGGTGTTGCACTTCGAAGGCGGCACGCAGCAGCGGGTGGCGATGCACCAGAGCACGCTGTTCGATCATCAGCGCATCCTTACCCAGGTGCCCATGGCCGCCACCGATACCGCCTGGCTTGACGGCTGGCTGGTGGTGCGCAACCAGACCCTGGCCAGCGTGGTCGACGCAATTCGCCCGTATCGCAACGGCATCGTGCGCCTGGACGCCGCTGTAGCCGGTCTGCGCGTGACCGGGCGCTTCCCCCTGGACGATGCGCGGCAGACCCTCGAGGCCCTCGAGCAGAGCCTGCCGATCAAGGTGCGGCAATGGGGTGGGGTGGTTGTGTTGATTGGCGCGCGGGCCTGATTGGCGGTTGATGCACGTGCTGAATGGCTTTAGGATCACGCCCTTTTCAAGGGATTGAAAGCATGCTTGCCAAACACGTTCGTGCGTTCTCGATGCTGGGCTTCAGCCTGGCGCTGACCGGCTGTATTCATTACGAGCACCAGAGCGCAGAAGGAAAACCTGCGGACCAGGTTGCGGTCATCCAGCAGTTCGATAAACACCTGACGATCACCCGTATTGATAACAACGGGACGCTGTTCTGGCTGGGTCGCCAGAACGAATACCGCCTCGGCGCCGGCACCCACACCCTGCAAGCTACCTGGTCGATTGGGGAGGGCCGAACCGCGCCCCTCGCAACCACGGTGAGCCTGGTCGGTGGCCGAACCTATGGGCTGTATGGCGAGGCGTCGAAGGGCCGCTGGAGCTATGACATTCGTGATGTCGAGACGGGGCAGAGCGCGACAGTCAAAGCCCCGTCGAACTAAGCATCTGCTTCACGGCAACGGGTTGGCCACCGGCGCCGGCTGTTTGCGAAAACGCGACGTGCGCACGTACCGAGCCAGCATCCACAGACCGGCGGCAATCGTGGTCAATATCGCACTGGCAAGTAAATAGCCGAGCACGCGGCCAATTTGATAAGGGGTCAGGAAGCCCGCCAGCAAGATCATCCCCGCATCGAACAGCGGCTTGAGAGTGAGCAGGGACGTGAGGATGGACGCGGCGTAAATCGGCAGGGAGACTACCAGGCGCAGCGCGCCAGACAGGTTGTTCATGCGTGATGTCTTCCATGAGGTGTTGAACGAAGGCCGCATGTTACGGCTTTTTCGCGTTCGGTTCATGCAAGCGCCACAGGTCATGCGGCTTCAATATGCGTAATAATCATATTTATTATTGCTGAATATGCGATTGATGAATTGTTCGCACAGGCCTAGGGTAGTGATCACGGGCCGCCGCTGTGGAATGGCCACCGACCTGCCAAGGATTCTGCCATGCCTTTAGTTCGAATCGACCTCGCCGCCGACACTACCGAAGCAACCGCTGCCGCCATTGGCGACGTGGTGTACGCGGCGATGACCAGCGTTGCGAATGTGCCCGAGCACGACAAATTCCAGATCATCAATCGGCATGCCCGCGATGAACTGGTGTATCCCGCCGCTGGCTACCTGGGCGTGACTTACACCCCCAGCATCGTGTTTATCCAGGTCACCTGGAATGCCGGGCGCAGCGTGGCGGTGAAAAAGGCCTTCTATCAATTCATCGCAGAAGGCATTCACGCCAAGACCGGGCTGCGCAAGGAGGATGTGTGGATCAGCCTGGTGGACGTGAAGCGCGAGGACTGGTCGTTCGGCAACGGTGAAATGCAGTACGCACCGACCGAATAAGCAAAAACCGGCGACTCATCCAGGAGTCGCCGGTTTTTTTCATGGGGCCGTCAGCGCCTGCAGAAACTGCGTGTGTTTCAGCGTCTGCGAAAACATCGGCAGTGTGAAATTTTCCGCCGCCTGCTGTTGTTCCTCGGTAAACGTCGCCGTGCAGTCGGTCAGGGTGACAACGTTGTAGCCTTTCTCATACCCCGAGCGCACCGTGCCCTCGACGCAGCAGTTGGTCAGGAAACCCGCCACCACCAGCGTCTGGATGCCGTTGTTGCGCAACACCAGGTCCAGGCCCGTGGTGGCAAAGCCATCCAGCCCGCGCTTGCCTTCGACGACGATATCGCTGCTGTCCTGGGACAGCGTCGCAGTGATCTCGGCGCCCCAGGTGCCCGCACTGAAGGCGTTGCCGTCGGCCACGCCCTTGAGAATCCCATAGTCGCGCGTGGTCAGTTCCGGGTACCCCGCGGCGAAGCTGATCGGCAAATGCACGATCTTCACCCCGAGCTTGCGGGCTTGCTGCACCGTGGTGGCGGTATTGGCGAGCATGTCGGTGGCGTGCATGACGTCTTTGACAGCGTCATGGAACACGCCACCCTGGGTAGTGAAATCATTCTGGAATTCGATCAACACAAGCGCGGTGGTGTGCGGGTTCATGCGGATTCTCCGAGAGGGTGGCGGTGGGCTATTAATCGTAGATCAAGTGCGGCCCGGAGGCTGGATTTGTTTGACTGCAGTGCGCGTCTCGCCGTTCGTCCATTGCCCGGCACTCTCGTGCACCCGCTGCCTCTCATGTTTAAGCCCGGATTCCCCGCGCGCCAGACTGGAGAGACAGCATGCACATTGACGAAAAAGCGCCGGGCAACCAATCCCAACAGGTGGTCACGCGCACCACCGACAACGAAACCGGCCCGGACCCGAAGCGCACGGAAGGGGAGATCCCGCTGCCGCCGGAAGACGGTGCGCCGCTTGAAGAAGACATGTCGGACGTGGACGCCGCCGATTCGGTCGCGAGTGAACACCCGGACGCCTGACGACGGCACACCCATCAGTCGTCCACGGTGAACGTCACCCAGCCAGGGCCGTCCGTGGTTCGTTCGATCTCGACGATCACCCCGCCTACGGATGAGCCATCGGGCAGGTTGACCGCGACAAAATTCGGGTGCCCAGGCCATTGAAGGGGCCGGTCGAAGTTCAGGCGCGCGATTGTCGGCTTGCCGCTGCTGGTCAGTTGGATTTCCACCGACTCATTGAGGTGTTCATCTGAAGCGGTGCCCAGATGACGAGAGGCCGTGATGACACTGGCGGTACCCTGGTAATCGTAAGACATGGACTGACCTTTTGTGAGTGGGCGTGGACGCGACGCGCTGAAGTTCTGCTGCGCGCGCTGCTCTAGTGAATAGAACCCGTGCGCCAACGCATCGTTCAATCGACATCACACAAAGGCAGGCGCTGCGCACGCCTGCAATCACCCGCGGCGGTCACAAGGCGCCGGGCAGGTTTTCCTCGATGATAATTTTCATCGCTAGTGGCAGCAGCGCAGGCGTGTCGATCATGCCGTGGGTGTGCAGCAGATAGTCGATGCTGGCCTGCACCTGACCTTCCGGGTCCTGATCGAGTACCAGCGACATCACGCCCTGGCGCAGCAGCGCGGCGTGCTGGGGGGTGGCCTCATGGCCGATCCATACCGGATCGACCTGCCTGTGCGCCAACGCCGCATAGATACCCTGCGAACCGCTGCCGGTGTCATACAGCCCTGCCAAGGGCCCGACGGCGAGGCACTGCGCGACGGCCACGCGGCTCAGTTCATCGTCATCAAAGCACTCGACCGGGCCGACAATGCGCGTAGCCGGTGCACGCTGCGTCATTACGTCGATGAAGCCTCTGGCGCGCTCCTGATGAGCGCTGTAGGCGAGCGAGTTGACCGTCAGCAGCACAGCGCCGGGGCGTTGGCCGATCCATTCGCTCATCAAGCGCCCGGCACTGCGCCCGGCGGCGTGATTGTCGATGCCGACATACACCGCGCCCTCGACCGTGCTGAGGTTGGTGGTCAGCAAGATGGTGGGCGTGCCGTTCTGCACGATGGTGTTCAGCGCCTGGTGCACGTCCGGCGTGTCGGGCGCGACGACAATCATGCCATGGCGCCGCGAACGCGGTTTGCGCAGGGCGTCGAGCAGTTGCCCGGGGGCGTTTTCCGGCCAGCGCTGGCGGCGCAACGTGAGGTCCGAGCGCAGGCGTTGTGCCTGGCGCTCGAACGCCGCATCCAGGCGCTTGAAATGGTCAGTGGCGCTGTCGGCCAACAGTACATCGACGACCATCGGGCCGGTGAACGGCGCGGGCAGGCCGCGACGCACACCCAGCGCACGCGCCATCGCCAGGACCTTGCGCCGCTTGGTGTCGGACACGCCCCCGCGATCATTGAGGACCCGGTCCACGGTGCTCAGGCTGACGCCGGCCAATTCTGCGACCTTGATCAGGCCGTGACGCTTGAGGGTGTTGCCCATGCTGCGTGCGTATCCTGTGGCCGGTTAAAACTGCGATTGTACTTGCAGGCCCAGTACCAGGGCATTCTTGACCTGACGAACGCCGTCCGGGTCCTTCACGTACTGCAGGTTCGGCATGATGTTCAACCAGCGTGTGGCCTGGATCCCGTAGTTCAGCTCGGCAACATATTCACTGTGCTGCTCGGGCAAGTCACCGCCAGCGGCGTTTACCGCGCGGGCATTGCGCAGGAACACCGAGCTGGCGTGAACACGTGCAATGCCGGCGCCCAGCGTGTCGGTGGGACGCGCATCCCACAGGCCCTTATAGACCAGGCTGAGTTTCTGGTAGCTGTCGATCGCCGTCGTGTTGCGATCCTGGAACGTGGCGCTGGCCGTCAGGGTCAGGCCGCGAGAAGTGTCGCCGTTGACCGAGGTCAACTGCTGCTTGGCCACAACCCACTCGCCATGCCGTGTAGCGTCGGTGCGATAGGCGTTGCCACGGGTGGCCGCCGCTTGCCCGAACTGATCCTGGTACACATCCTCGGCCTGTGCGGTGCTGTGGTAATAACCCACACGGTATTCGCCGGGCAGTTGGTTGATAGTCGGGCTCCATACCAGTTCGAGCGGCGTGAAGGTGCCGGTGGTGCCGTGGGTGTTGAGCTTGAGGCCGTTGTCATTCTCCAGGTTCGACGCGTTCACATTGAACGCGCCGACCTGTGCATACACCGTCGGGCTCAAGCGGTAGCGCAACCGTGCGGCCCACTGGCTGATCGGGCCGTTGTAGATGCTGTTCACGTAGTTGCCCGGTTGCGAGCCACAGAACGCCAGCCCCTGGAACAGGCAGTCTTCCACGGCGAAGTCATCGCTGACGGCGAACCGGCCCAGCTTGATGTTCACCGCATCGTCAAGCCAGCCCTTGCTTAACCACAGTTCGCTGAGGCGGGTCACGCTGCCACGGCCCTGGATCTCCTGGGTCGAGCCCATGCCGGCGGCGCCGGGTGCGCTGATCTTTTGATTAAGGTTATTGGCGCCGTTGCGGTTGGTCAGCCCCAGGCTAAAGGCTGCGTCCTGCCAGCCCAGCAGCTTTTGCAGGTCGATGTCGACGCCTGCGTTGAATTGGTCGGCGTAGCGGGTCGAGCGGTCTTTGTGCTGGTAACCGCCGCGTAGCAAGGTCGATGTTTCGCCGGTGTAACCCAACTTGATATCCACACCCTGGGCCAGCCAGGCGCTGCGCAGGCCGCCCCAATCGCCGCTCATCCAGGGTGAGTCGCTGGCGAACGCATCCGCAGCGTGTGTTGCAGGTACGCCCATGGCAACGCAGGCCGCCAGGCAGCGCAGTGGAAAACGTAGCATCTGATTGTTCCTTCAAAGGCAGGGACGCGGCCTGGAGCAGGCCGCGTCACGGGTTCAGCGGGAGGTGCCGTCGGCGCTCAGTTGGGCTGGCAGCTTGCGGTCTTCGCGTACAGCGGCGACCTGTTTGGCGCTCACCTCGGGGGCGGTGTTGCCCCAGCTGTTGCGGATATACGAGAGCGTCGCCGCGATTTGCTGGTCCGACAATTTCCACGCAAAGCTCGGCATCGCACCGCTGGTTGGGTTGTCGACGGTCACCGCGCCACGGCCGCCTTCGAGCACCGTAGTGATCAGGCTTTGGGGATTTTCTGCCTGGATGCCGGGGTTGCCGGCCAGGCTCGAGGCCAATTGGTTGATGCCCTTGCCGTCACTGCTGTGGCACGCCGAGCAGTTGGCCGAGTACACATTGGCGCCTTGCTGCATCAATGTGCCGGAGGCCTTGAGCGGCCGCGGGCTGCGGGTGTCCGAGCCAGGCAAGGTCTTGAGGTAAGCCGCGATGGCGTACAAGTCCTCGTCGCGCAGGTGCTGGGTGGAGTTGGTCACGGCTTCGGCCATCGGGCCCGACGCCACGGCCACGTGGTTGCTGCCGGTCTTGAGGTACTGCACCAGTTGCGCATCGCTCCAGCCGCCGATACCGACGTAGGGGTTGCCGGTAATTTCCGGTGCGTGCCAGCCAGCCAACTCGCCGCCTTGCAGGAACGCGCCGCCCTTGTCACCGCCGAGGAAGTTCTTTGACGTGTGACACGCGGCACAGTGGCCCAGGCCCTGTACCAGGTACGCGCCCCGGTTGACCTGCGCAGACGCCTCAGCCTGCGGTTGGAACGGTGTGTTATCAAAGAACAGCAGGTTCCAGCCCATCATCATCAGGCGGATGTTGAACGGGAATGGCAACTGGTTGGATACCACCTCGTTGTCCACCGCCGGGACGGTCTGCATGTAGGCCCAGAGGTCATGCATGTCCTGGTCGCTGACTTTCACGTAGGCGTTGTAGGGCATCGCCGGGTAGAGGTTTTCGCCATGCCGGCCTTTGCCTTCGCGCACCGCGCGGGTGAATTCCTGCTCGGTCCAGGCGCCGATGCCGGTGTTCTTGTCGGAGGTGATGTTGCTGGCGAGCAACTTGCCAAACGGCGTTTCCAGTGCGTAGCCACCGGCGAACGGCTTGCCGTGATGCGGATCGGTGTGGCAGGCCGCGCAGTCGCCGGCAATCGCCACGTAGCGTCCGCGCGTCACCGCCGGGTCTTCCTGTGCCTGGGTGGCAGGCGCCTTGACCCCGGCGCCGTCAGCAGATTGCTGCCCGGGTTGCGCAATGCTGTCCGCTGCATCGGCAATGCCGAATGCACCATACAGGCCGATGGCGGAACCCAGGGACAATACGGCGGTGGCCGTCAGGGCCATGCGAAAGCGCGCATTCATGCCGGTACCTCCACCAGTGGGCCGCGTTTGGCCAGGTATTGGTCAATGATCGCCTTGGCGGTCCACAGGCTCAGCGCGCCAATGGTAGATGTCGGGTTATAGCCGGCGTTGTTCGGGAATGAAGAGGCTCCCAGGACGAAGACGTTGTGCACGTCCCAGCTCTGCTGATAGCGGTTGAGTACGCTGGTTTTCGGGTCCAGGCCCATCACCGCGCCGCCGATGGTGTGGTCGCTGGAGGGCAGGTAAGGCCCATAGTTCACGGCTGCCGAGTCAAAGCCGTTGACGATTTTTGCACCCATGGCCCTGCCGATTTCCACCGCTTTGTCTTCGGTGAACTTGGCCATGCGCCGGTCGTTCTCGTTGTAGTCGAAGGTCACGCGAATCAACGGGTCGCCATTGGCATCGTTGTATTCCGGGTCCAGGTCCAGGTAGCACTCGTCATGGGAAAAGCTGGTGCCCTGGTTGAAGATGAACGTGCCGTTCTGGAACGCGTGGGTATAGGCTTTTTTCCATTCGCTGCCCCAGCGTGGAGTGCCTGGCGGAACAGCGTCTGCGTTGCCGATCGGACGCGCGCCACGGGCTACCACGAGGATCCCGGCGCCGCCGATGAAGCCCTTGCCGGTGTGGTCGAAATTGTCGCCGTTGTAGTCGTCCACCTGGGCGGAGAGGGCGCCTGCACCGATGTACTGGTTGAGCTGCTCGTCCTCGAAAAACAGGTTGGCGCCGGACACGGTCTGGAAACTGTAGGCGCGGCCCACCACGCCTTGGCGGGTCTCGGGATTGTAGGGTTTACCGATTTTCGAGAGCAGCAACAGCCGCACGTTCTGCATCTGGAAGGCGGAGAAAATCACGATGTCCGCCGGTTGCTCCCACTCCATTTTGTTGCGGTCGAGGTAGCTCACGCCGGTGGCGGTCTTGCCGTCTTCGGCGAGGTTGGCGCGCAGCACGGCCGATTCGGTCAGCACGGTGAAATTGCTGCGCTGCATCAACGCGGGAATCACACAGGCATTCGGGCTCGACTTGGAGAAGTTGCCGCAGCCGTAATACAGGCAGTAGCCGCAGTAGGTGCAGGGCCCCATCCGCACACCCAGCGGGTTGGTGTAGGCCTGCGAGGCCTGGCCTGCGGGCACCATGAATGGGTGCAAGCCAAGCTTTTTGCTGCCTTCGGTGAACAGATCGGTCAGGCGGGTGGTGGCGAGTGGCGGCAGCGGGAATTCACTCTTGCGGTTGCCTTCGAAGATGTTCGCACCGTCGATTTTCTCGCCATTCAATACGCCGGCCTTGCCCGATACGCCGGCGATTTTTTCGAAGCGCTCGTAGAAGGGTTCGAGGTCGTCATACGTCACGCCCCAGTCTTGGACGATCAGGCCTTTTTCGATTTGCTGCTGGCCGTAGCGCTTGAGTGTAAAGCTGTAGGGTTCGAAGTCGAACGGCAGGAATCGCCAGGCCATGCCCGCCCAGTGCGTGCCCGATCCGCCGACGTTGTAGCCCAACTCGTTCAGGCTCCAGTCGCGGGTCGGCAGCGCGGTTTGCGAGCGATTGTTGCGAAACGTGGTGGTTTCGATCGCGGGCGGCAGCAGCATGCTGCGGCGGGTGTCCCAGCGCAGTTCATCAGTGTCCACCGAGGGCGGGAAGTCGGTGGCGGTCTCAAACCACGGACCGCGTTCGATGGCGACGACATTCAAGCCGGCACGGGTCAGTTCTTCGGCAATCAGCGAGCCGCACCAGCCGAGGCCGACGATCACTGCGTCAACTTTGGGGCGTACATTGGCCATTCGGGAATTCCTCTTCGTTACAGCAAATCACGGTCAGTCGGCGATGATGGCCAGGCCTCATCGCTCAAATGTTCTGGGGGCTCAAAGCGTGTTGTCGATCAGGCTGGTGGGGATGATGTTGAGCTTCTGGCCCTTCTTGGCGATGACGTCACGAAAGTCATAGCGCGCGCCCGGGAAGCCGAGCATCTTCCAGCTCGCCATGCCCTTGTTGCCGCCGTAGAGCGGGTCCGACAGAAAGCCTTCACGCACGTTGGCCAGCACTTGTTCGAAGATCTCCTTGGCGCCGTCATCAAACTCGGCTCCCACCTGCACGGCGTTCTTCTCGAAGCGGGTCAGTACCTGGTCCTGTTGCTCGCCTTGCAGCTGCACGAATGGCTTGCCGAATTGCGCCTGGCTGTACACGTCAATCGCGACCAACCCTTTGCGCCAGCGCTCGGCGGGGGTGAGTGCCGATTGGGTGCCCTGTTCAAAGGTCCCTTTGACGAAGCGGCCCAGCCGGTACAGCGTGGCGCCCTTGCCGTAGTCGCCCGCCAGCTGGCGATCGATGAAGGTCGCGCAGCCGGCGTCCTTGCCGCCGATGGACAGCGCGTCGGTGGGGATCAGCCGTTCGGCGATGGCTTCGGTGGTCTGGAACTCGTGTTGATTGAAAAACGCCAGGCCTCCCTGGCGGACCGGGGGCAGGGCCGGCAGGCTGGCAGTGCCTGGCTCCCAGGGTTGGCCTCCGGTGATTTTCGCGGCGCGGGCGGCGGGCAATGTCGAGGCAGCCGCCAGCGCTATGGCCGAGGATAAGAAGTCTCTGCGCTGCATGAAGGTTCCTTTGCGAGTCTGGCGCGTTTCCCGTGCGCACACGGCAGCGCCCGCAGGGTTTTATGCCTGCGACACTCACACCAACAGGGGCGGCGCGGGGGACGAGCGGGATGATTCAGAATGTTTCGATCTGGAGTTTAGGCGGCGACAAATCACGGTGCTATTAACAATTTTGACGTAAAACCCTCAAAAACTGACGCGTTGGGTCATCGCAAATCATTGATAGGAAACAGCATTTTTTCAGTGGCGGGATTTAACGGTTTCCACTGGAGGCAAAAAACGCCTGTGTGCGCCGGATCTGCTGCCATAGAGGGAGTACACGCATTGGTGACGCGACAGTAGTTTGCAGTGCAGACGGTTTCCCTTACCCGTTACCAGATGTTACCGCTCGTCGGAAAATGAGCACTATCAGAGAGTTGGAGCGGTCGATGTACTGCGAAGAATAATCACAGGTGGCTATGCGATCCCTAATTCTTGATATGCCGAATGGACGCGAGCTCGTTGAGGAACTCGATCTTGCGACCGAATTGATGATGTCCATTCCCATCGAATTGGTGGGCGGAGATGAGTGGCTGGAGGCTTTTGCCAGGCAACAGCGCGCCTTCAAGGAATGGCGCTCGTACCTGCATTGCAAGGCCAAACATTCGGTGTATGACATCGCCCGCAAGATTGCGTGAGGCAAGGCCTGGCGGGTCGAAAGCGTGGTGTAGAGGCCATTGATAAGGGGTGTGCACGTGTGTTTACACCCCGTCCTGCGAGAAAGGTGACGCTGGCTTCAGGCGTTCGGCCTGACCCGGAAGGCCAGGAATACCGGGCCGTAGGGGAAGGTGCTGACTTCCAGCTCGTCCAGCGGGTTGAGCGTGTGCGTTCGGGCCCCGGCGTTGCTGTAGATAACATGGCTGCTGGACACCGCAATGTTGATCTTGCCGGCCGCCGCCTGGATCAATGTGGCCTTGAACCCTTCAATCACATCGTCGCCCAGCGTCAGCGTGACGTCCGTGTCGCTGATGACCAGGATCGACTTGCCGGAGTCGGCCATGGTCAGCGCCCTGCTGGCGGTGATCGAGACATTGGTGTGCACGTGCCCCCCAGCGTGGTAACTGACCATCCTGGGGTCTGCAAAGATGCGGCTGAAAGTCCCGACGTAATTGACACTGGCGCGCATGTCATCAAATTGCTCGATGACGTAGGTGCCGATGCTGCCGGAGACGTCGGCGTCGGCGTCCAGTGCCCATTTACGTCCCACCATCAGCCCGATCTGGGTGCTGGCGCGCACGCCGGCACGCATCTCCTCGAGAAACAATTGGCTGATCTGGCCACCGCCCTTGCCCTGGGCATAGGTGAACCGTGCAATGGAGTGACTGTCCCCGGTAGGGCTGCCCTGGGAAGTATCGACCTCGTAGTCGATGAAGTCCGCCGAAACGACGGTGGTGGTCGTGTTCGCGTTAGGCGCCCAAGTGAAATCCAGCACCCTTCCGGTCTTGACCTGCTCCAGCGTGGTGGTGGGCTGGGACGTCGTGGTCGAACCTGATTGCTTCAAATCATCGGTCATGATGCTCATCCTTAAGTGCAATGCGAGTGGGTGTGGGTCGAGCGAGGAAGTGCGATTTGCGCGTGCTGTGCGACTATTGATTTGATCCAGCATGCGCCTCAGTAAAGCAGCATCCGTACGGCCTTGCCGTGGTTCAACCCGCGACGATAAAACGGCTCGACGCGTGCTCGCTTGATCTTGGTTCCTGGGGCGACGGGCTTTGCTGCTGAAGTCCGCCCAGGCGGCCATGACGACGCGAGCGCCACTCTGGAACTAAAAATCCACCGCCACGCTCTCAGTTTTATCTTTTCGATTGGGATGAGTCATGAGCATTGGTGCAAGGTTGAAGGCGGAGAGACTGAGGCTGGGTCTATCGCAGTCAGAGATTGGAAAAATCGGCGGCGTCGAAGTGAACGCCCAGGGGCGTTACGAGAACGGCATCCGGCACCCGCGCGCGGATTACCTGGCCGAGGTGGCAAAAGCCGGGGTTGATGTACTGTTCGTCATCATCGGGCAGCGCGCGCAGAGCGGCGCTGATGATTCCCTGAAAGCCGTCGAGGCGCTGGACAGCGCCACCGAATGCCTGGAAAAGGCCAGGGAGCTGATTCATTGAGTCTCAGCGACCCCCCGCCCATCTCGGGCGCAGCTGCTACGCTTTGTTTGAAGGATTATGGGCTTTCAACAAGATGACAGGACGTCATGGATAAGCGACTTGCAGGTCTCTCGTTTCTGCTGACCCTCGGCTGGGTAGTCGCCGTGGTGTCGGTCATTTGGTATTTCTACGAAAACTAGGCTGATTTCCGCACTCTATTGCTCAGACCCCAGCGGCTCTGGCGGCCTCAACACCCGGCAAACTGCGCGTCTGCCGGGAATGACGAGTGTTTAAGGCATCAAGACCGAGTCGACAACGTGGATCACGCCGTTGGACTGCATCACGTCTGCGATGCTGATACTGGCCTTGCCGCCCTTGGCATCGACTACCCAAAGCTTGCCGTCATGCAGCTTGATGTTCAGCGACTCACCTTGAACTGTTTTCAATACTACGGTGCCACCGTTCTTCTTGGCGTCGGCCATGAGCTGTGCCGATGTGTGAGTGCCGGGCACGACATGGTAGGTCAGGATTTTAGTCAAATCGGCTTTGTGCTCCGGCTTGACCAGAGTATCGACGGTACCGGCTGGAAGCTTTGCGAAGGCTTCGTTGGTTGGCGCGAACACCGTAAAGGGGCCTTTGCTGTTGAGTGTATCAACCAACCCGGCAGCCTTGACGGCTGCGACGAGTGTCGTGTGGTCCTTGGAGTTGACTGCGTTCTCGACAATTGTTTTGCTTGGGTACATCGCTGCACCTCCGACCATCACTGTGTCGGCGGCAAAGCTGAGCGTTGCGGTGACGGAGAGAATCGCGAAGCAGGCTGCTGCTGCAAGTTTCTTGTAAAAAGCGTGCATGATGTATCTCCTTGGCTCTTATGCCCTCCGGGTGAGGGTATTGAATCTACGAGCCAGCGATCAAAGTGGATGCACCGGTTGACGAAATAATTCTTGGCTCCCAACTTTCCTGGCTGACCAGCGTCTCGTCCGGGCTCGGAAGCGACGTTCGTGGAGGCTAAGGGGCTTCGTTCACTGCCGAGGGCATTATGCAGTCACAACAGAACAGGCTTTGGCGCTGGGATTAATTGCGGACCGCGCGTTGATGTCCAATTGCTTTGGAAGTGCCGTGAATGCCCCGATGAAAGTACGGGCTGCAGCCCACATAGCGTATGCACTGCATAATGAGGCCGAGGCGTTCAGCAACGGCGCAGACTTCAACCTTGAGCAAGCCTTTTCACAGGTTGGCACTATCGACCAAGTCCTGGGTGGCGGTGTGGTCTGGCCACTCTTGAGCCAACTCGATAGAGACGCTGAGCCCCCAAGCCGGGGCGGGTGATGGTAATCCGTCATCCATCGCTAGACGTTTTAACGTGCCTGTTGTCGAAAACTGCTACCCCGATCTTAAATATCAGCGCGAAGTGACGCACAATAAACCGCGCCTATACGGATGTAGTGCCACTCCCTCTTCATGACTAAGGACGGTAATCATGAATTTCAAATACGTGTTTTCCCTCCTGCTATTGGCCGGTTGCGCTTCGCTACCCAATCACCAAGGTGTCAATTGGGGGGAGGGAAGCTGCCCCAAACCAGCCCCTGAAGACGTCTCCGCCACTCACCACCTGATTATCCAGGATGGCAAAACCCTCAAGTGCCAAATCCGTCCATACGTATGGAACATGGCTTGCCAAGGAATCGTCGACGGAGAAACCGAAGGCGTTGTTTGCCAGGATGGTGGGGGAAACCAGATGATTTTCCTGTTCGATAAGAGCGGGGTACTGACTACGCATCGCAGCCTGAAGGCAGGCTAGGATCGGATTCAAAAAGGATAGCGAATCATATGTACTCTAAAACGTCGTTGATATTGACGGGGCAAGCCGTCTTATTCATGTGCATGCTCGCGACCGGGTGTTCAACGCACAAAGACTCACATTCATTGCCGAACCTTGCGGGTGCACAAGGCACGCTCAAGCTCGCGCAACAGGCAATTTCAGCGTATGAGCGAGGCGATAAAGAGCGATGGCAGTCACTGTTATGCCTTGAATCTGTTGATGACCCGCTGACGGGGTGGAATCAAATGCGTTCGCTGGTGGGTGATATTTCTGAAGTTAAATTGGTAAAGGTGTCTGAGGCATCAAACGCGGGTAATGGATCTGATGCAGACAGCTTTACCAACGTTGTTTATGAAGTGAAATCGCAGCATTACCCTCTTAAAACGCTTCTCCTGAAGTTTTTCCCTACTGAAAAAGATCAATGTGTGGGGTTGGTTTATTAGCCGGAGACAGCGGGCGGCCTGTTAATGTGTGCCGGCCCCTGCCAGAGCGCATCGGTGATTTCACGCTGAGGCATGACGGTTGATGGCGTATGGGGCGGTAAAATCTACACTTTTTGTTTTTTCAGGGAGATGAAAGAAATGTTCCACAGGTACGTACGCCCGGTTGGCTATGGTTTGGCGATAGTAGGCACCTTCTCACTGCTGTTTTCGGCGTTCGAGTTGTTTGCGGGAAGAGACACCCTGTTTGCCGTGGCTAAATCAGCTGTATTTGTTGCGCTTGGCATTTGGGTGATCAAGAACTCAGTAAAGGCCTGATACGCAGGATCACTCCGGTGACATCAGCACGGCCAGGGTGAGCTTGATGAACTCTTCGTTTTCATCGATGGTGTGCAAAGCGCTGCGCACGTTTTCTGCCACCTCAGCGGAACCGCGTTGCTCGACCCAGTTCGATAGCTCCATGACAGAAGCCTCGAGGGCCAGTTGGTTCTCGTAGAGTTTTGATAGCAGGGAGGGCAATAGATCTGAGTTTGGCATGGCTGATTCTCCGTGGATGTATCAGCGTAGCAGGTGGTGAAACAGGGACTTTGATTTGAGTCGGCAGAAGGCCGGGAGATGGGAATTGCGGAGCATAAAAAGATAAGGGCCTGCATGAAGTTCATCATGCAAGCCCTTGATATCTTTGGTGCCCGAACCCGGAATCGAACCGGGACGCCCTTACGAGCGGGGGATTTTAAGTCCCATGCGTCTACCAGTTTCGCCATTCGGGCGGCAGCGCGTTGTAGCAGGGTTGGGAATATATAGATCCGCACGCTTGGGCGCAAGGTCGAAGGGTAGCTTTATTGCTGAAGGCTTGAGTGAAAAAGCTCGGCAGATCAGTGATCTACAGGGGGTATTGAGGCTAATCGGACGATTCCGCTGGCGACAGAACATGAGCCATAAATGACAGCTTTGGCTACTTGCCATACCCGCCGGCCAGATCGTGGATCAGCGGCTGTTTGGTGTTCATGAATGCAGCCATTTCGGTACGACACATGGTCGACCTCTGAGCCCGTAGCGGGTGTAAGGTGGGGCTGCAACGCCAGAAAATCTCAGGAAAGCGAGGTGACTATGAGCGCTCCAATGCTGACGAAGCTGCATCTGAATGGCTACGACATCGTGCAGGTCAACCATGGACCGTGGCGGGTATGTACGCCCCAGGACCGGTTGGCGACCTTCAATTCCCGCGAACAGGCATTTGCGTATGCCGCTACCTTGCCAGGGTACAAGGCACGCAACCGGCCGGTGTCCAATGATGATTGAGTGCAACGAAAAAGCCCCGGCCTGGCCGGGGCTTTTGCATGGGCAGCCTAGACGAAAGGCTGGCCGCTGAACCCGCGTGGCAGGCGCTGCAGGCCTGGCAAGTCGGTCAGGCGTTGCGTCCACGCGCTGCGCCAGTCGGTTGCGGTGTGAGTCTTGGCTTTGCGTGACGCGCGGCGAGCGGCGTTGCGCTGGGTGCGGCGCGCTTCCTTGTAGGCTTCGGTGTTGCGGCAGGTGCGGCATTTGACCCGGTTCAACTCGGTGCTGGACGGGAGGTTGGTGCCGTGATGGCCGCAAGCCAGATGCCCGGCGACCTTGAAGTGAATGACCATGTAAGCGTCTCCTTCTTAGGGGGTATGCGCATCGGTAGACCCACAATGCGCGCGGGGAGGGCGGGAGCGGAAAAATCCCGGCACCTGAAGTTACGACCCCATCGGTGGTGTGACGTTCGTTTATCCCCCCAAACGGATAGGTACGCGGCCACGGCTAGTCGATCAGCGCCAATAGATCGGTATCGCCCACATCCACGCCGGCCTGGGTCAGCAACGTCGTCACCTGGCCGCGGTGATGGGTCTGGTGATTGAAGAAATGCACCAGCAGGCTGAAAAACGGCTTGTCCGCCGCGACTCCGCGCATGTTGTGGTAGTGCAGGCGATGGTCGAGGTCACCATCGCTCAAGCCGCGGGCCCACTCGATGATCAGCTCATCCAGCCAGACGCGCCGGGACGCGAGTGCGCACAGGTCGGCGAAGGCCAGGTGTTTGAGGTCGCGTGGTGCCTCGATGGCGCTCAACGGGGCCAGTGCCGAAAAGCCGGCAGGGTGCAGCGCAAAGCGCTTAAGCCAGACCGTATCGCCCAGCACCAGGTGGTTCAGCGTGCCGAAGATCGAGCCGAAAAACGCTTGGCGGTCCTCCAGCAATGCGGCGTGGTCCAGGGTGCCGGCCGCGTCATAGACCTTGCGATTCATCCACTGGTTGTAGGTCGCCATCAGCGCGATCTGTTCGATACGGTTCACGGGGTGTGTCTCTTGTTGGCGGGGTCGCGCCATCATAAGGCGTGGCCGCCCGGCGGTCATGGTGTTCCCGCAGTGGCGGGCTATGGTTGTTAGACGCCAACACCACGCCCTGGGAGGGTGAAACCATGAACACCAGCGACTTACTTGAACAACTGCTGCGCGCCGGGCAGCCGGGCGGTGGCTCCGCGGGCGGTGGTCTTGGCGGGCTGCTTGGTGGTCTGTTGAAAGGCACCAACAGCGCCAATGCGCCTGCCGGTGGCGGCCTCGGTGGGTTGTTGGGTGGCTTGGGCGGCATGCTCGGGGGTGGAGCTGCCGCGCGCCCGGCCCAAGGGCGTACTGGCGGGATGAATTATGCGGCGTTGGCCTCCCTGGGAATGATGGCTTTCCAGGCGTATCAGGCCTGGCAGAGCCAGCAGGCCGCCAAGCCACAAGCGGCATTCCAGACCGTCGACCAGCTCCACGGCGCCGAAGCCGAAGCCCACAGTCACGCAGTCTTGCGTGCATTGATCGCGGCCGCGAAGGCCGACGGCGAGATCGACGAAAAAGAGCGGCAGTTGATCTCGAATGAAGTACGCCGACATACCGACGACCCACAGTTGCAACAGTGGCTCGACGCCGAAATCGCCAAGCCCCTGGATGCGGCGGATTTTGCCGAGTTTGCCAAAGATCCGGCAGTGGCGGCCGAGATGTACCTGGCCAGTGTGCTGCTGGTCGATGACCAGCAGGAAGCCGAACGCAACTACCTGGATGACCTCGCGGGGCAGTTGCAGATCGACCCGCAGTTGCAGTTGCGGTTGGAGCAACAGGCCAAGGCCTAGAACCGCAGTGTCGCACCGGTGGTCAGCCACTGGTCGCGCGTGCCGGTCAGGTTGCGCCCCAGTATCAGGTCGACGTCGACAAATTCCCCCAGGTGCAGGCGCGGTCCGGCCTGCCAGGCCTGGTCGCCGCCGGCCTGGCCGTAGCGCTCGGCGATCAGCGTCAGGGCGTGCGCAAGCTCGTACTCCAAGCCGCTGCCCCAGGTCAGGCGATGTTGCTGATCGCCGTCGTTGTAGGCATGAGTCCAGCCGGCGTTCAGGTTCAGGCGCAAGGCTTCAAGGGCTTGCCAGGTGAACGGGACGTTCAGGTCAGCGCCATCAAACCCGTGTTGTCGATCCAGCGCCAGGTGCGCGCCAGCGGAAACGGCGATTTCCACGCCCAGGTCTTGTCGGGACAGCACCTGGGCCTTGAGTTGTGGGCTGACCTGAGTCTCATGGTCGGCCCGTGACAGCGCCGTGCCCCATTGCACAGAGGGCATGGCGGCGAAGGTGCAGGCCGGCGACAGCGTCTCGCTGTGGGTGCTGCCATCGTGGCGATTGGCGCTGTACCAGGCGTCGACGTTGCATGCTCCTGGCGCATTGATCGCGCCGTCGTCGACCACGTAGGCACCGCCGGCCGCGTGGGCTTTCGACACCAGGGCCACCAGCAGGATCAGGCCCAGCGTGAGGCCGATAAAGATCAAATTGCGCCGCAGCGCCCGACGTTTCGCCGGCGGCAACAGCAGCAGGCTATTGCGCGCACCGCGATAGTGGCGCGCACGGTATTTGGCAAACCCGTCGGGGCGTTGAGGGGTGTGTTTTTTGTGCATGATGCACCTCGCGTGAATTCAGCTTTCTACGGTGAGTACCGAGACACCGCTGGCGTTGGCCTGGCTGACCAGCTCGAAGGTGTCATCGCCACCGGGCAGGGCGATGACCACATCGGGGCGGCTGTCGGTCAGCATGAAATGGTTGCGTTGGCGTTCCGCCTGCTTGCCGTGGTGTTGCCAGTTGGGCGGGTAGCGCACCACGTCGATGCCCAGCTCGCGTGCCCATTCCTCGATGTCGCTGCCGAGGAACTGGTTGCCGCCGTGGATCAATACCTGCACCGGGCGCAGGCGGTGGTAAGCGTCCAGCACCTGGCGGGACTTTTTGGTGTCGGCGTAATGACGACCTGCACAGATCAAGACGCGCATAAGAAATTTCCTTGCTATGCAAACGCTGCCTGGGTGTAGGAGTCGGCTTGCCGGCAAGCCGGCTCCTACGAGGCATGGGGGGGTGAAACTCAGTACCACTGCTTGAAGCGGCGGATGTAGAGGGTTTTCATCAGTTGGGCCACGCAGCAGTAGGCGAACAGGGTGCCGACCAACCATGGGAAGTACGCCAGCGGCAGCGGTTGCAGGCCGACCAGGGTGCCCAGCGGCGAGAACGGCACGTAGATCCCCAGCCCGATGACCACGGCGGTCATCATCAGCACCGGCCACGCGGCTGTGCTCTGGAAGAACGGGATCTTGCGCGTGCGCAGCATATGCACCACCAGGGTTTGCGAGAGCAGCCCCTCGATAAACCAGCCGGACTGGAACAGGGTCTGCATTTCGACACTGTTGGCGGCGAACACGTACCACATCAGCGCAAACGTGGTGATGTCGAAGATCGACGAGGTCGGCCCGATCCAGATCATGAAGCGGCCGATGTTCTTGGCATCCCACTTGCGCGGCTTGGCCAGGTATTCCT
>Ga0247742_10000873_pt1 | contig 22565 bp, 23 predicted proteins | sample UWRJL208509C2_FD_180944 | JGI IMG/M metagenome (GOLD analysis project Ga0247742, IMG submission 180944) | Plant litter microbial communities from Arlington Agricultural Research Station in Wisconsin, United States - UWRJ-L208-509C-2 | ecosystem: Environmental > Terrestrial > Plant litter >... | reverse complement strand
GATGAACACCGGAACCGTGGCTGAGCCGCCACCCACAGCAATGCCCAGCACAAAGCGCGCAGCGATCATGAACGGGATAGAAGGCGCGGTGGCAGTGCCCAGTGCGCCGACGATGAACACCAAGGAAAGCAGGCGCAGGGTCAGGCGCCGGCCGAAGCGGTCTGAAATGTAACCGCTGGCGAGCGATCCGACGGCGGCACCCAGGATCAGCGATGCGGTGACCAGACCTTCGCTGTAAGCGTTCAGGCCCAGACCGCCCTGATCGACGGGTAACGTCATGAACGGCAGGGCGCCGGCGATGATTCCCGTGTCGTAGCCAAAAGCCAAAGCGCCCATTGTCGCCACTAGCACGGAGATAAAGACCAGCCTGCCTGCTGAGGCGGGTTTGGCAGCCTGACGAGCCGGGCTTGCCGACGGGGAAATCGAAGACATGAAATGCAAAATCCTAGGTGATCGCAATCGCGGGGAAAACACAGGGATGGGTGCCGGCATTGAACGCGTCTGCTATCAGCGTGCGAGCCACTGAAGCGGGGGAAACCAGCGTGATGCCATTACGCCAACGTGGCTTAGGGCTATGTTGTGCGAACGAGTTCCGTAGGCAGGTGCAAATTGATACATATGATTACAACGAGGGGGGGGGTGAAGGGCAGGGTGCAGGGCAGGATGCAAAACGCCAGAAGCACAACCGAGGTTGGCGTTCTGGCGTTGGGGTAAACCGGGCCTGGACGTGAAGCCCGGCCGCGAACCGACTCAGTTTCCGTCAGCCACCTTGCGCTCGATCTCCGCGGTTTTCTGCTTGAGGGTTTCGACGTCCTGCTCTTTGGCGCGGGTCGAGGCTGGTGTGATGACTTCATCGACCGCCCGGGTGTCGTCGTCAGTGTCCTCGATGTCGCGCTCGACTACGTTGACCGGCTTGCCGGATGAGTCAATTGCCACGCCTGCACGTGGATCTTCCTGCGGTGTGGTAGTGCGGGTGCTTTCGTTGTTGCTCATGGGGTTATCCTCGGTTGGTCTGAGATTTGGATAACACTGAGAGGGCCAAGTTCGAGGTATTTTTGCCCGACCGCTGCACCCACTTCCGATATGGATCACTGAGGCAAACATGATCGAACGGCGTCAATTCAGCGGTGGCATGAAGGGCAAGAATCTTCGTTATGTGGACGATGACTGCAAACAACCTTGCACCCACGCACGCGCCGGATTTCTGCTACTCGAACATTTTTCCCTGCCCGCATTCACTCAGGCGCTGGATACGATTGTCACGGCCAATCTGCTGCGGCCCGGTCTGTTTTCGACCCGAACTTTCGGATTGCAGGACGGCGAGGTGGTCAGTGACCTGGGTCTGGTCATCCGACCGGATGCGCGGATCGGGCTTGCGGCGATCGAGGGCCTGAACCTGCTGGTGATCTGCGGGGGTTACCGAACCGAGCTCAAACCCAACGAGAAGTTGACCCAACTGCTGCAGGCGGCGGCGGAAAACGGCACTGCGCTGGCGGGGCTGTGGAATGGCTCCTGGTTTTTGGGGATGGCCGGGTTGCTCGATGGTTATCGCTGCGCCATTCATCCCGAGCATCGTCCGGCGCTGGCGGAAATATCCAAGGTCACTCAAGTCACCAGCGAGGCGTTTGTGATCGACCGTGACCGACTCACTGCCTCGAGCCCGGCGGGCGCTTTCCACATGGCGCTGGAATGGATCAAGGGCCTGCACGACAAGGCGCTGGTGGACGGCATCGAGGACATTCTGTCCTTTGAAGAATCACGCTATCGGCGCATTAAAATTTCGGCGCACCTGTCGCTTAGCGCGCCGCTGCGGGAAGTCGTCAACCTCATGGACGCTAATCTGGAAGAGCCGCTGGAAATGGATCAGTTGGCCACTTATGCCGGTCGTTCGCGGCGCCAGATCGAGCGGCTGTTCAGGGAGCAACTGGGCACGACGCCGCAGCGTTATTACCTGGAACTGCGCATCACTGAAGCCCGTCGTCTGTTGCAGCACACCGAGATGTCCCAGGTGGAAGTGCTGGTGGCCTGCGGTTTCGTCTCACCCAGTCATTTCAGCAAGTGCTACAGCGCTTTCTTCGGCTATCGACCGTCCCGGGAAAAAAGACTGGCCCGCTGACGGGCGCTGGATCCGCCACGGCGCTGTGATAACTTTCGCCGTCCGCTATTTGAAACCTCTTATTTCAGGGCCTGCAATGACCGCTTCCAGTCTTTCTCACCGGCACGTCATCGGCATGTGGTTGATGGCATGTGTGGCGCTGGTGTTCGCCAGCCACGACGCGATTTCCAAGACCCTGATTTTTACTCTGCCGGTGATCTTCGTCGCGTGGGTGCGTTATCTGGTGCATACCCTGTTGGTCACGGCGGTCATCCTGCGCAGTCAGCGCACCCGGGTTTTTCATACCAGACGGCCTTGGCTGCATATGCTTCGGGCGGTCTGTCTGTTGGGGGACAGCCTGACGTTTCTGTTCGGTCTGACCCATGTACCCCTGGCGGAATCCACCGCGCTGGTGTTTCTGGCCCCGGCCTTCGTGACCCTGTTGTCTCCGCTGTTGTTCGGCATCAAGGCCGACCGCCTGCAATGGCTGTCGGTGGTGGTCGGGTTTGTCGGTGTGCTGGTGATTATCAACCCGGCCAGCGAGGCGTTCTCGCTGTGGATGTTGTTCCCGCTGGCGTCCGCTTTCTTTTTTGCTATCTATCAGCTGTTGACGCAACTGGCGGGCGAGTCGGACAGCCCGTCCGTCTGCAGTTTTTACGTGGGGGTTTTCTGCACGGTGATCCTGAGTGTGGTGGTGCCGTTTTATTGGGCCAGTCCCAACGGATTTCAGTGGTGCCTGCTGTTGGTGCTGGGGTGTTTCGGGCTGTCGGCGCACTTTCTGCTGGCAAAGTCCTATAACTACGCCTCGTCAACGGTATTGGCGCCGCTGGGCTATCTGCAGATCATTTTCGCCACGGCTTTGGGCGTGCTGTTGTTCGGCGGCTACCCGGTGCTTTCATCGGTGCTCGGCATGGCGTTGATCGTGCTGAGCGGGCTGCTGGTGTACGGTAAGCGCCGTTCGCCGGTGGTTGCCGGTTAACTTGCCCGGCTGACGGTTACGCATCAGTCCGGCAGTTTTTTGATCAGCGGCCAGCGGTCATGGATGCCGGCGTGCTCAGCGGGCGGGGCAGCGGTCACGATGTAGGCCCGACGCTGATCGCCTTCGCCGATGACCAGGCATTCCAGACCGTAGCGATCATTGACGTCAAACCAGTGGGAGACCCGTTCGGCGTCCTTCTCCATGTACTGAGTGACCAGCGCCAGCGCCCGTTTCGGGTGGTACTGAGCCCAGCCGCCGCGTTCCACCGTTTCGCGTTTCGCCCAGCCACCCTGCGGTCCGTTGCCAGGCTGCTCCTTCCTGCGGCCCCAGGGCACCCAGCCCAGGTCTGTCCCGTCTTCAAGCATGACGGGGAAGGCGGCTTTGGGGTTGGGGAAGTAGATTTTGAACGCCTCGTATGCGCGCTCCTTGTCTTTGGCTTGTACGCCGCCACACATAAAGGTCACCTGAAGAATTGAACGGGCTTAGCCGTGCAGGGGGGCAAGGCTGATGCGAATAACTGTATATAAATACAGTTGTTGCAGGCAAGACCCTGCCAGGTCCGTTCATCGAGATGTGGTGGAGCTGTCCTACGGCTTTCTGAAGGCTTGTGCATGGCGCCGGCAAGCCGGACGCCTTTGTCTGCGGCACAAGTGTGCGTTTCAACTTTGGCGATTGGCGGTGTTCTTGACTTCTCTTGGGTTGTTGTATGTTTTCGGCGTGGCGACACGTTCTTTTTAATAATAGTTCAGCGAATTTATAATCAAACCTTTCTTCAGTTCTTGAATATCCGATAGCGTCGTAAACAACTCATTTGTGCATTTCGTCGGATTGGAACATGTTCGAATGAACAGTTTTGGAAGGGCAGCGGTCCAGAAGTTAGCGGGCTGGTATGCACCCCATAACAGCAGCTAAAACTAAACCCAGAAAGGTCATGTTCTGCAACCGATGCAAGTCGGTCAGGCGCGACAGCTGAGATTAACTGCGCAGTAACTGCCACCGAAGGAATAAAAAAATGATCCAAGACGAACCTGTTTATCGCTCCCAGCCAGTCTATGAGCGTCACGAAACCTATGCGCCGCTGCTCAAGCGCATTTCCTGGAGCGCAGTGATCGCGGGCGTTGTTCTGGCCATGATCGTGTCGCTGATCCTGAGTCTGTTGGGCACCGCCATCGGGACGTCTGCCATCGAGCCGTTGCGTGAAGGCAACCCCGTTGACGGCATGGGCACCAGTGCTGGCATCTGGGTCATCGTCAGTGCGGTGATCTCGCTGTTTATAGGTGGCTGGGCTGCGGGCAGACTGGCGCACCGCGAAGGCGGCCTGCACGGCCTGCTGGTATGGGCAACGGTTTCGCTGCTCACGGTTTATCTGGTGTCGAGCGCCGTGACCGGCGTGGTACGCGGCGGCTTGAACCTGGCAGGTAGCGGCCTGTCTGCCATCGGCAGCGGTATCGCTCAAGTGGCCCCGGCTGTAGGTGGCAAGATTCAGGATCAACTGAAACAGCAGGGCATCGATTTCAATCTGAATGACATTCAGGGCGAACTTGAACAAGCCATGCGCCAGACCGGCAAGCCTGAGTTGAACCCGGATGCGGTGAAACAGGATGCGCAAAACGTGCAGCAGGACGCAAAAAACACTGCGCAAAACAGCATGTCCGCGCCGCAGCAGGCCGATACTCAACTGAGTGCTCTGCTGGATCGGGTCAAGGCTAAGGGCGACAAGGCATGGGATGCGGCTGACCGCGAAGCGATGGTCAATCTGATCAAGGCACGTACCGGTAAAACGGACGCCGAAGCCAACCAGATGGTTGATCAGGTTCAACAAAGCTACCGTGAGGCCTACGCCAAGTATCAGCAGCTCAAGGCTGATGCCGAGCAGAAAGCCCGTGAAGCGGCTGACGTGGCGGCCAAGCGTGTTTCCCAGGCAAGCTGGATTCTGCTGATCACGCTGGTGATCTCCGGCCTGGTCGCTGCCGGCGCAGGGACATTGGGTCGTCGCACTCAGCCAGCAGCCAAGGTGGTTTCTGGTACCGTTTAAATCTCGCCGTGACAAAAGACGCCGCTGAAAAGCGGCGTTTTTGTATGTGAAATCCTCCATTTCGATGGGTTTGCACAGCACTCTGATCCGACTGAATGAAAAGCGCGAGTACATGCACCCGTTGGTCGCGTGCGGTTATTTGAACAGAACTAATTTTGCACAACCACCGGTCGCACTTTTGAATATTTACTCGAATTAAGTTTAAGGGCTATTGCTCCTACTTACTGAGCGTTACAGCTCCTCCAGCGGAAACCTGCAGTCAGCGATTTTAGATCGTTAGTTAGCTTTCGCCTTATAACCAGCAAAAGCCTGAATTGGGAGATACACCATGTTTCTTCATAACAAACGACTTCAATACACTGTACGCGTTGCCGAACCTAACCCAGGCCTGGCCAACTTGTTACTTGAGCAGTTCGGTGGCGCCCAGGGCGAGCTGGCAGCTGCGACCCGCTATTTCACCCAGGCGCTGGCTGAAGAAGATCCAGGCCGCAAGGACCTGCTGCTTGACATCGCCACCGAGGAATTGAGCCACCTGGAGATCATCGGCTCGATCATCGTGATGTTGAACAAGGGCGCCAAAGGCAAGATGGCTGAGGGTGTGCAGGCCGAAGGGGAGTTGTATCGCGAGATCAACGGCGCGGGCAACGATTCGCACATCACCAGTCTGCTCTACGGCGGCGGTGCTCCCCTGTGTAACTCGGCGGGCGTTCCGTGGACGGCAGCTTATATCGACACCATTGGCGAGCCTACAGCGGACTTCCGTTCAAACATCGCCGCCGAAGCCAGGGCGAAAATCGTTTACGAGCGCCTGATGAACGTGACCACCGATCCCGGCATCAAAGACGCACTCGGCTTTTTGATGACCCGCGAAATCGCGCACCAGTTGTCCTTCGAAAAAGCCCTGCATTCCATTCAGCCTAACTTCCCGCAAGGCAAGTTGCCGGGGATGCCGGAGTTCAGCCGCACATACTTCAGCATGTCCAATGGCGAGCCGAATGTACGTGGCCCGTGGAATGACGACGCAGAGTTTGAATATGTCGAAAATCCACATCCGGCCGTTGATGGCGGCGACGGCACTGCGTCGGTGACATTGAGTGAAGAAGACTCAGTGACGCTGACGATGATGAAGGAGCGGACCAAGTCTGATCTGTCGGCTGACCCGATGACCGGGGCCGATCTGGGCTCCGGTCTGGCTCAGGGCAAAGCCGAGCTTGATCCTGAGTTGCAATAACCCCTGTGGCCCGGTTGTAGCCCTATCAGGCTGCAACCGGGTTTTTACTGACCTTGTTCGTGAGAATGAAAAGATGGCCAATCCAATGCCCGCCCGTTCACCCGCAGATGCCTATGAATCCAGTGATGACAGCGTTGCACTGATCAACTTTGGTCATTGCGTCAAAAGTTATGAGGCAGAGGCGATAGCGCTCAGTCGTGGATTCAAAACCGCGTTGTTTATCCAGCAATTCAAATCCGGACTGTTACGTGCCGAATCCGCGAAGGACTTACGTGTTCAATGACCCACGGGTTGAGCGTCTGAACGCTGAAAAACGCAGGCCGCTGACAGCAATGTCAACGGCCTTTTTCACGCCTGCGGATCAATCGCCGGTTCGGAATTACCAGCGACCGTCTCCGCGACCCTGGTAGTGACCGTTGCCATAGCCGCGATCATCGAAGCGGCCAGGACCCCGGTCGTAGTAGCCGCGGTGGGGCGGGTCGAACCTGCGGTATTCGACCCTCGGGCGTACCGGGACGTAGGCGACCGGCTGGTACTGCGGCTGATAGCGCGGTTGCGGCTGGTAGCCTTGATACTGCGGCCGCTGATAGTTGTCATGCCCGGAGTTGCTGCTGATGATGGTGGCCAACACCGCGCCCACTGCAGCGCCTGCGATGACGGGCACGATCACGTTGCGATCATTGGCAGACGCAGTACCCGCTGCAATCAGGCTGCCTGACAACACAACGGCTTGGATCATCTTGGAAAACATGGTGTCTCCTCTGGCGGCATGTGTGGGTTCGCCATGAACGTATGAAACACCGGATCCGTGTAAGGCTGTGTCTTGAGTAGGTAAAGGTTGGGTAAAGCGCCGGATCACCTGACAGTGACTGGCGCGGATCGGTTCATGAGCTTTGTCTGCGAGCGCAGGTTACGGCGCTGAACCCAGTACCGCTTGTTTTGAGGAAATCGATATGGCGGCTTATCCGCAAACACCCGATGGCCGCTATTTTGTCGTCAAGGGTCAGCTGTGGCGATGTTCGAACCCGGCATTGTCGGAGGAAGATCGCCAGCGCCATGTGAACCAGCTGATGGCAGCGCGCAGAGCCGTGCGACAGGCGAAGGCGTCACAGGATCCTGCCCGGATGAAAGTGGCACGGGCGCAGGTTCAGGCAGCCAAGGAGGCGTTGGGGGAACGGGGGGCAGTGTGGTGGACCGATGGTGCGCCGGACTTCAATCAGCATAAGGTGCAGAACAGCCCTTATGCGCAGTGGTATACGTCGGAGAATGAGCCGAAAGGTGACTAGCGAAAGGGCGCAAATTGCGTTCCGTTCATGGGTGTTCGATCTGCCGGACCCGGCCGGCAGCTCGATCACTTCATAAGCAGGAAGGCCGAATCAGCTTCTCAGGTCACGCGCGTCGCTGTCGTCATCGGCACCGGGCATTTCTGCCGGGAAAAACTCACCCGTCAGTCCTTGCTCGGCCAGGCGGTCCTTCAGGGTGTTTTCCACCAGGGTAATGGCCTGTTTGTCGGTCAACGCATCCACTTTCAACCAGAGGCAGGGAAGGTCCTGGAAATACTCGTCGTCGATCTTGACGTCATTGGTCAACACCCGATCGACTCGCCACAGGCACACGCTGTGCTCCAGGGACGGATCTTGCGGATGGGTCTCCTGAGAGGTCAGCCAGACTTCGTGAAAATCAGCAAGGTTGGTGTCTGCCAGCTTTTCGAGTGGGATGAATGTGTTCATGGGTTCGCCTTGTCAGTTGGTTCATTGCGCTGTCCTGATGCGCGCAACGCTGCGGGTGACCGCCGCGTGCTGCGCCCAAAAGTAGAGGCGTTGGCGGGCAAACAGTTCAGAAATTCGTACGCCATGGCGTTTGATTCAATGGGGCTGAGCGAGCTCCGCGCCGGCCAGGGTTCGGTCCACCAGACGAATGCCGTTGCGTCCGCTGCGCTTGCACTCATACAGCGCTGCATCGCCAGACTCCACCAGCGCCGTCAGACTGGCGGGCGGTTGGTCGAACAGCGTAGCGCCAATGCTTAACGTCACCGCGCTGGGGGTGGCGAATGTCTGGGCAGCATGAGTGTAAAACCGCTCCCGCAGGGCGCTGCCCAGCGCCACGATGCGTTCGCTGGAGGCATGACTGAGCAGAATGATGAATTCGTCACCCCCCAGCCGTGCAGCCAGCGCACCTTGAGGCAGTACGGCCCTGACCATTTCGCTCATCGCCACCAGCAAACGGTCGCCGGCGGTGTGGCCGTAGGAGTCGTTCACCAGTTTGAAGTGATCGATATCGATCAACAGCAGGGCGCCGGGCCGCTGGATCGAAACGTTGTTGAGCAAGGCCGGTGCGCGCATCTCAAGCGCACGGCGATTGTACAGGGCGGTCAACGGATCGCGTTCGGCCAGTCTGGCTATCTGTTTCTCTCGTCGATAGCGCTCGGTGCCGGTCATTGACAGCGCAATCAGCATGATCGCCATCGCGCCTTCTACCAGCGAGATCTGAATGATTTCCCCGCGAAAAGCAGCCAGGTCGATCAGCGTGCCGGAAATCAGCGCCGTCAGCGCCTTGATCACATAGAAGACGCCGTGCACCAGCAGCACATAGCGCAACTGCCCGGCGCCCACGCTCAATGATCTGCCGTGGGGGCGCAACAGCAGGCTGGCGCGCAGGGTCACCACCGCCACCAGTAGCGAATTGACCACCAGCATGACCTTGGACCACGAGGCCTCGTCCGGCAGTAGCAACATGCCCAGCCAGACCGCGAAAATCAGATACCAGCCGGGCGAAAGGCGCGCCTGGGTGAAGCGCGCGACGCCCAGCAGGAACAGCCAGTGCGCGGTGATCAGTAGCCCATTGGCGAACCAGATGCCGATCAGCAAGAAACCGCTTGCGCGCAGCAGTGCCAGGGTCGAGCCCACGGTGATGGTGGCAAACCCGGCACTCCAGAACAAAAGCGAAGGCTCGCGCACGCTGCGCCACTCCACCGCCAGATACAGCGCAGCGGCCGCGGCGAGGGCAATGCTGAGGACTAAAAGGGTGGGGGGATCGAGCGCCATAATCTGACGGGCCTTCTGAGCGGCGAAAAAAGGGCGCGATTGTACGGGCTCGGAACGAATTTGGCAGCGTTGCATCGACTCCGTGCAGTGCCTGTAATCCGTCACACCTCAATCGCCATCTCGCCATAGCAGCCTTCGTGCCAGATGACGATGCCAACGACTGGGTGGCCCCGTCGCGCCCTTTGCCGGGTCGGTCAGCTTTGGCAGAAGCGAATTCGATTGCCGAATGGATCACAGACTTCCAGCACTTTGCCCCAGCCCTGCTCGACGATATCCGGACGGGCGTAGCCATAACGCTTGGCGAGCAGTTGGTCTCTGAGTTGTTCGATGTTGTGGGTGGGGATGAACACTGCAGAACCGGGTGTGGCATCGCCGTGGTGCTCGGAAAGATGCAGCGTCAGACCGTTGCGGCTGATGCCCAGATACAGCGGCAGATCGGCTTCGAAGCGGTGCTCGAATTCGACGCTGAAGCCTAAAAAGTCCAGATAGAATTCCCGGGCTTTGGCTTCGTCGAACATGCGCAGGATCGGGATGGGTGAGTCGAAGGTGACGCTGGGTGGGGTGGTGTCGGGCGTGGCTGAAGACATGATTCCTCCTGGAGTCAGAGCGGTACGGCGCGATGGGCAGCGCCGGGTCGGGCTGATCATACACACGCGGCCTGGGGGGAGGAAATTCACCATCCTGCTGCTGAGGTCATGCGTAGCCCCCCCCCGAGGAGCGCTGAGCGAGCCGACAGTATTCACCCTCGGATGCAGAGCAGGGACGCGATGGCGTAAGGTGGCTGCCGAACGATCATTGCTCAATCAAAGGAATCCTTCATGAAGAGCTTCGACGCAAAGATTGTGCTGGTGACGGGCGGGTCCAAGGGCATCGGTCTGGCTTGTGCTCGGCAATTTATTGCACAGGGCGCCCGAGTGGTAATCAGTTCGCGATCACAGGCCAATATCGAGACCGCACTGGCTGAGCTGCCGGGCGCGGTGGGTTTTGCTGCCGATGTGTCAGATGCCGCAGCCGCAGCAGCACTGGTGCAGCGTGTGGAGCAGCAAGTCGGGCCGATTGCGGTGCTGGTCAATTCGGCGGGTGCGGCCAAGCGTTCGCCGCCGGAAGAGCTCACCCCGGCGTTCTGGCGCGCGGCGATGGACGCCAAATTCTTCTCGACGATCAATGTCGTCGATCCAGTGGTCAAGCTCATGGCGGCGCGTGGCCGGGGCGTGATCGTCAACATCATTGGTGCCGGTGGCAAAGTGGCCAAACCCATCCATCTTGCCGGCGGGTCGGCCAATGCTGCGCTGATGCTGGCCACGGCAGGGCTGGGCAATGCCTATGCCGCCTCCGGGGTGAGGGTTGTAGGGATCAATCCCGGCCTGACCGAAACCGGCCGCGTGGCTGAAGGCATGGCAGCGGACGCACAGCACTCAGGGATTTCGGTGGAAGCGGCGAGAAAGCGCAGCGTCGAAAATATCCCCATGGGGCGTATGGCCAGGCCTGAAGAGATCGCCGATCTGGTGTTGTTTCTGGCATCGGACAAAGCCAGCTACATCACCGGCACGACGATCACGATGGATGGCGCGCAAACGCCGGCGGTGGTGTAACGCCGCCCATCGAATTCAGGCGGGATCCTGACCGATGGAAACGGCTGGCGGCTGCGGCAATTGTTGAGCACGCGCCAGTGCGCCGAACGGGCTGGTGCCGTCGAGGTAACGAACCGCCGATTTGACGTCCTTCCAGCCGACGTAGCTCATCAGCGACTTGAGGTCCCAGCCGTTGGCCGAGGCCCAGGTCGCAAATCCTCTGCGCAGCGAGTGGCTGCTGTACAGCTCGGCGGGCACGCCGGCCTGCGCAAAGATGCGCCTGAGCATGGGGATCAGGCTGTTCTGATTGATGGCGTCTTCGGCCAGATTGCCCCAGCGGTCCAGTCGCCTGAATACCGGTCCGTGGGCGATACCTGCGGTGGTGATCCAGTTGATGTAAGCATCCACCGGACACAGCGCGTTTAGCGCCGGGGTGCGAAAGGTCGTGCCGACGTGCTGGCGATCACCCTTGGTACGGGCCAGATAAAAAGAGATTCCGACGCCGGCCTCGGCCTGGGTGTTCTCGACCTCCAGTCGCGCCAGCTCATCACCCCGAAAGCCCCGCCAGAAGCCGATCAACACCAGCGCGATATCGCGCCGGTGCCGCATCACACTTTTCAGATCATTGCGCTGTGCCGCCAGTCCGGCCTCGCGCTGCATCCAGCTGACGGCTTGTTCGAGATGGCGCAGCAGCAACGGCTCGGCTTGCTTCTCGCGAGCGGGGTGCACGACGCGAATGCCTTTGATCATTTGCCGCACGATGGGTGTTTTGGTCGGATCGGGAAAGCCCTGAGTGATATGCCACTGCGCCAGCGCTGCCAGCCGCTGTTTCAAGGTGCTGATGGTGTGCTGATCTGCGTAGTGCGCCAGGTACCGCACGATGCTGTCGCCGGTTGCCGGCAGAAAGCCGCCCCACGTCACTTCAAAGTGCTCGACTGCCGCCCGATAGCTTTTGCGCGTGTTTTCCCGCGTCGCGGCCTGCAGATACCGCTCAGCCTTATTGACCACCTCAATTCCTCCGAAACGTACCGGCCAGCCACCGCGATGGCCAGTTTTTCATCTTCACATGCGATAACGCTCAATTATATTATCAGAGCTATCGAAACATTTAGTCATTTGTCTTAGACACATTTAGTATGATTGTACGTGGTACGTATAACAGTATGAAATCGTAGGAGACACGGCATGGCGCGGGGCGGAATCAACAAGGTCATCGTCCAGAAAGCCCGTGAGGCGCTACTGGCTCGTGGAGAAAATCCAAGCATCGATGCGGTGCGGGTGGAGCTCGGCAATACGGGCTCTAAAACCACGATCCACCGCTATTTAAAAGAGCTTGAAGTCCAAGATCCGCGTCCGCAGGCTTCCGGTGATCGGCTCAGTGACGAGCTGTCGCAACTGGTTGCAGGACTGCTGGGGCGGCTGAAGGAGGAGGGCACAGAGGCGACAAAACAGGCGCAGCTGGCCTTTGATGAACAGCGCGCTCACCTGGAATCGGCGCTTGAGACTCACCAGGCCAATCTCGTTTCGTTGCAGCGCCAGTACGACATCCAGACCGTCACGATTGAAGCCCAGACGTCAGAGCTGCAGACCACCCACACCAGTCTTCAGGCCGAATTGACCCGCAACGCTCGCCTGAGTCAGAACTGCGCCGATCTGCAAGTGCGCGTGCAGGAAAAAGACGAGCAGATCCGCTCTCTGGAAGAAAAGCATCTGCACGCCCGGGACGCCCTTGAGCACTATCGCAACGCGATCAAGGAGCAGCGCGAGCAGGAGCAACGCCGCCACGAAGGGCAGTTGCAACAGGTACAGGTCGAACTGCGCCAGTTACAGCAACTCCAGATCATCAAACAGGACGAGCTGACGCGGCTGAACCGCGACAACGAACGTTTGCTCAGCGAAGCGCGGCAGTCTGCAAAAGCCGTCACAACGCGCGACGACGTCATCGAGCGCCTGAGCGGCGAGCTCAACGGGATGAAAACTGCCGTGGCCAAAGCCGACGGCGCCAAAGAGATGCTGCAGGAACAAGTCGTCGCGTTGCGCGATGAAGCCAAACGCTTGAACAGCGCTATCGTGCAGGCCGGCACCCAGGCCAACGAAACGAATCGCCAATTGCACGCCTTACGCGACGAGCTAGAGGCGTTGAAGGTCATCACGGATGCGCCCGAAGAGGAAGCCGGCGCTAGTGATGCTGAACGGAGGCCTTAGGCGCCTGACGTGTCGGCGATTTGCCGGGAACCTGCCGCGGAATGTCTGACATGTCGTGCATCCCAATGTTGGGCCGCTGCGCACCCCTTCGTCGGCAAGCCAGACTCCTACGCCCTCCGGGCAGAAGCGGCATCATTCACGGGCAAAACGCCTGCCTCATTCAGCCTTCAACGCGCCCGTGAGCAACAGATGCTCCACTTCAGGGCTGCGCTGATTAATCGCGCCCAGGTAATCGATCAGCTCGGCGGCTCTGCTACCACGCAGTCCCGCCGTGGTGATCTGGTCGTCGCGCACATAGGTATAAAGTCCGGACACGGCGAAGGCTTTCAGCTGCGCGATGTGTTTGCCTTGTCCTGCCAAAGTGGCCTGGAACTGCGGGCTGTCGAAGAAGCGCCGCCGGGCGAGGGGCGATTCGAACGCGATTTCCATCATTGCCAGCTGTTCGCGAATCGGGTTGGCGTGATGTTCGACGTGGGGCGCCGGCGGGTGCATGCCGTCGTTGTTGAACGGCTGACTCAAATGAAGGGACAGCTTCAATACATCGTCGGCAGCGGCCAACACATCGCCCAATTCATTGAGCAGGTAGTCATGAAGCTGCTCAAGGCTATTGCGGGGACTGAAGTGCACATGGATCCGGTCAAAACGATCCGGGCCGTTGTGCAGTTCATCGTTCAGGCGATTGACCCGCGTCACCGAACCCTTGGGCAGGTCATAGGCCAAGGTCGCTTCGAACATGTTCTGCTCGTCGCTGAACAGGATCGAGCAGGCATCCTGAAACTGCTTTTGCTGGCTGGCCGAACTGAAGCCAATCTCGACGCCGCCGTCGAGCTCGTAGTCCGCGATCTCTTTCACGCCCTCAGCCAGCGGCCACAAATGTGCATCCTGTGTGCGGGAAAAGTGATGCTGGATATACAGCCCCAGACCCGGCAGGCGCGAGCAAAGGGGGCCGTGCACGTCGCGCCAGTAGGTGGCGAAAATCTCATGGGGAACTCGCTCACGACGCTTGACGGTGGTGTAACTGTTGATCTGGATCACAGTGATGCCTTTTCAGTCGGAAAGAGGGTGCAGGTAGTAGAGAGGCCTCTATCGCTGAGTCGTTCAGGTTTTCTGCCCCAGTGGCGGGGCGCGGAGCGATTGATGAGCGGCGCTCATATGGCTATTTGGCTGGGTCTTATAGTCACCTGCAGGTGACTGGTTTACCGTCGGGGGTCTTGCTGGGTGGCTTGATCGCACGAGTCATCACGCACACGACTTGCGCTTGCTATCGCCAGCCTGCACTCCAGTCAACGACCCTGAGGTGACACCATGAAGTTAATCGGCACCGCACTCGCCACCCTGTTTTTCGCGGCCGCGGCCGAGGGCAATTCCGGGGGCGGCAAACCTGATCCAAAGCCTTCCCCCGATGTGCAGGAAGTCACCCCGCAGCTGTACCGGTACACGACTGAGCTTTTGTTTGGTGAAGTGTGGAAGCGTGAAGCACTGGCGCCTCGGGATCGCAGCCTGATCACCCTGGCGGCATTGGTCAGCGCCGGTCAGTCCGCGCAGTTGACCGGCCATTTGAAGCTGGGTCTGGACAACGGCCTCAAGCCCAGTGAAATCAGTGCGCTGATCACCCATCTCGCGTTCTACGCCGGCTGGCCCAACGCGATGTCGGCGGTGGGTGTGGCCAAGACCGTCTTCACTGAGCGCGGCATACCCGCCGAGCACATCGTACCGCCACCCTCCGAGCCGTTGACGCTGGACCCTGCCAGTGAGGTCAAGCGCCGAGCCGCCGTCGATGCGGCCACCGGCAGCATTACACCGGCGCTGGCGGGCTACACCAACGACGTGTTGTTCGGCGATGTGTGGCGCCAGACCGATCTGACACCCCGGGATCGCAGCCTGATCACGGTGGCGTCCCTTATCACCCAGGGCCAGGTCGCGCAGCTGCCGTTTCACCTGAACCGGGCCATGGACCACGGCCTGACCGAAAGCCAGGCGGCTGAGGTGGTGACCCATTTGGCGTTTTATGTGGGTTGGCCGAAGGCAATGTCCGCCGTACCGGTGTTGAAGGACGTCTTCGCCGCGCGCCGCAATCAAGGCTGAGCCGAAGCCACGACGGCCAATCGTCGGCAAGCCAGAATCCCACGCCTGCGGCAGAAGCGGGGCGACCGGCAGGCTCGCCGACGGGTTGAATGTGCAGGCCTCTTCGCGGACAGGTCCGCTCCTATATCAAATCCTGAAACGCAACGCATCGACCAACAATGCAAACGCAGGGGAGGCCTGACGTCGGCTGGGGTAGTAGAGGTGAAATCCGGCGAACAGCGGGGACCAGTCTTCCAGTACGTGAATCAATTGGCCCGCAGCAATGAACGGTTCGACGACGTCGTGGGGGATGTAGCTCAAGCCGTAGCCATCCAGGGCGGCCTGCCGCAGTGGGTAAACGCCGTTGTAGGTCACTTGTCCATTGACGCGGGCCTTGATGCTTTCGCCATTCCTGGAGAATTCCCAGGCGTAGAGTCCGCCGTTGGTGGGTAAGCGCAGGTTATTGCAGCGATGATCAGTGAGATCCCGAGGCGTTTCGGGCCGCGGGCGACTGGCGAAATACGCGGGCGACCCAACCACCGCCATGCGCATGTCCGGACCGATCCGGGTCGCGATCATGCCATCGGCGACGTCCTCGCCCAGGCGTACGCCAGCATCAAATCCATGAGCTGCAATGTCGACAAAGCTGTAGTCGCAGCAGACCTCCACCGAGATGTCCGGGTACTGAGGCAAAAACTGATTGAGCCTGGGGCGGATGATGAAATCCAGCGAATAATCAGTGGCGCTGATGCGGATACTGCCCGCCGGGGTGTCGCGCAGATCACTCAAACCCGCCAGCTCGATTTCTATTTCCTCGAAATGCGGCCCCACCTTGTTCATCAGCCGCTCGCCGGCTTCGGTAGGGGAAACACTGCGTGTCGTGCGGGTCAGCAGGCGCAGACCCAACCGCGCCTCCAGACCACGGATGGTGTGGCTCAGTGCCGATTGAGACACCCCCAGTTTGGCTGCGGCTTTGGTGAAGCTGCGTTCCCTGGCCACCGCCAGAAAGGCGAGCAGATCATTGGCGTTTTGGCGAAGCATTGATGAGAGCCCTGCATAAGTGTTTGAAGATAATAGCGGCTAATCATTGCAATGCGTAACGGGTATCTTGGACATCATCAGGCTGGTTATCCGGTTAGCGCGAGACGTATGACTCAGGCCCTGCACTGGCCGCGCCATCGCCGTCCTCTATGTATCAACGCCATTTCCCACGTGAGCTCGTCATGAAAAGTCTTGCCGTCACCGCGCTTTCGCTCTCATTGCTCGCTTTCGATTTACCCGCAGAGGAGAAGTCCATGCTCGTGATTAATACCAACGGATCGCAACCCTCCGCCAAGGGGCCCGCCGATTACTTCACCGGCACCGTGCGCGTCGATGCCCCGTTTAAAGGCACCGATGAGGCTCGTGTCAGCGGTGCAACCGTTACCTTTGAGCCGGGTGCGAGAACAGCCTGGCACACCCATCCGCTTGGCCAGACCCTGATCGTCACCGCAGGCTCGGGCTTGGTGCAGGAGGTGGGTCAGCCAGCGCGTTCGATCAAGCCCGGCGACACCGTGTGGATTCCACCGAACGTCAAGCACTGGCACGGCGCGACCGCCACCACGGCCATGACCCACATCGCGATTGCCGAAGTCCTTGATGGCAACGTGGTTGAGTGGATGGAAAAGGTCAGCGATGAACAGTACGCGCAACCGCTGTAGCTTGTCCCGGCGGATGCGTCAGCGCGCAAATGCCCGCAAAACCGATAACGGCCCGAATCGATGGTGATTCGGGCCGTTTGGTTTTCAAACCACCGGCGGCAGCGCGTGCAGGATCTTGTCCAGGGTCATAGGGTAATCCCGCAACCGCGCGCCGGTAGCGTTGAAGATGGCGTTGGCGATGGCCGCGCTGACGCCGCACAGACCCAGCTCGCCCACGCCTTTGGCCTTCATCGGTGAGGACATCGGGTCGGTCTCATCGAGAAAGATCACCTCCTGATGCGGGATGTCGGCATGCACCGGCACCTCGTATCCGGCCAGGTCATGATTGACGAAAAAGCCCAGACGTTTGTCCACGGCCAGTTCTTCCATCAGCGCTGCGCCCACACCCATGGTCATCGCGCCGATCACCTGGCTGCGAGCCGATTTTGGGTTGAGAATGCGGCCGGCAGCGCACACCGCCAGCATGCGCCGCACGCGGGTTTCGCCGGTGGCGCTGTCCACTGCCACTTCGACAAAATGCGCGCCGAAGGTGGACTGCTGGTATTTTTTGCTCAGCTCTGCGAACTCGATGGTGTCTTCTGCGACCAGTTCTCCGGCCTGCGCGGCGTTGCGCAATGGCACGCTTTGGCCACCCGAACTTACCTGACCGTCGCTGAACGCCACATCGTCTGCGCTCATCCCGAGCCGTTGAGTGACGGCTTCGCGCAGTTTGACGCAGGCTGCGTACACCCCGGCCGTTGAGCAGTTGGCGCCGAATTGCCCGCCAGAACCTGCCGACACCGGAAACGACGAATCGCCCAGCCGCACCACGACCTTATCCAGGCTCACGCCCATCATTTCAGCCGCTGTCTGGCCGATGATCGTGTAGCTGCCGGTGCCGATGTCGGTCATGTCGGTTTCCACCGTGACGATGCCCTGATCGTTCAGGCGAACCCGCGCCCCTGACTTGACCAGGTTGTTGTTGCGAAAAGCCACGCCCACGCCCATGCCGATCAACCAGCGGCCTTCACGCTGACTGCCAGGCGTTGCATGGCGCTTGTCCCAGCCGAAGCGCTCGGCGCCGGTGCGCAGGCATTCCACCAGCTGGCGTCTGGAAAACGGACGTGCCGGATGGGTCGGGTCGACCTGGGTGTCGTTGATGATGCGAAACTGCACCGGGTCCATGTTCAGCTTCACCGCCATTTCATCCATGGCGATTTCCAGCGCCATCAGCCCCGGAGTTTCGCCGGGTGCGCGCATCGCATTTCCCTCCGGCAAATCCAGGGTACACAGGCGCATGGCAGTAAGGCGGTTTTCGGCGGCATACAACAATTTGGTCGGCATCACCGCGCGTTCGACTTTGCCCTCAGGCAGGTTGCCCGACGCACCTTCATGGGCGATGGCGCTGATCTTGCCAGCGCGATCGGTGCCGATGCGCAGGCGCTGGATCGTCGCCGGGCGGTGAGTTGCGTTGTTGATCATCAGCGGACGGGCGAGGGCGACTTTCACCGGTCTGCCGGCCATTCGCGCGCCCAGCGCGGCGAGCACCGCGTCCGAGCGCACGAACAATTTGCCGCCAAAGCCGCCACCGATGTACGGCGAGATCAGTCGTACATTCTGCTTGGGTACGCCCAGGGTCGTGGCGAGGTCCGTGACGGTCCAGTCGATCATTTGATTGGAAGTCCACAGCGTCAGGCGATCACCATCCCAGGCGGCCATCGAGGAGAAGGGTTCCATCATCGCGTGGGACTGATCCGGCGTGGTGTAGCTGGCGTCCAGCTGGACCGGTGCGGCGGCATAGGCAGCGGCAAAATCACCGTGCTGCAAATCAGGCATATCGGACTTGGACTCCACCCCGGAACCCTGGGCACTGGCCAGGTCGAAGGCGCCATCGCTGCGAGCGTAGGCGATGCTGATCAACTGCGCCGCCGCTCGCGCCTGCTCGAAGGTTTCGGCCACCACCAGGGCCACGGCCTGATGGTAGTGATCGATCTGCGGCCCGCCCAACAGCTTGGCAGTGTTGTATTTGCCCTGGCCCAGTTTGCCGGCATTGGCGGCGGTGACGATGGCGATCACCCCGGGGGCGGCTTTGGCGTCGGCCAGACTCATCGAGGCGATGCGCCCTTTGGCGATTCCGGCGCCGACCACAAAGCCGTAGGCCTGATTCGGCACAGCGCGGTGATGCTCGTAGGCATAAGGGGCCAGGCCTGTGGTTTTCAGCGGACCGTCGATGCGATCAAGAGGCTTGCCGATGACTTTTTGCTGGTCGATGGGGTTGGTGCCCGCAGGCGTGTCGAACTTCATGCTTGAACCCTCGCTTGCGCCATGACCGATGCGAGCGTGCGCTCGACCAACGTGATTTTGAATGCGTTTTCGTGGGTCGGCGTGGCGCCTGCGAGCAAGCGCTCCGCCACCGCCCTGGCGCCTTGGGGCATCGAGGGTTCGGCAGCTTCGACACGCCACGGTTTATGCGCAACGCCACCAAGCGCCACGCGGCCATTGCCGTCTGGCTGGATCACCGCGGCCACTGACACCAGCGCGAATGCGTAGGACGCCCGGTCACGGACTTTCTGATAAATGTGCGTCCCGCCCAGCGGCGCAGGTAAGGTCACGGCGGTGATCAGCTCGCCAGCGCCCAGGGCCGTTTCGATGTTCGGCGTGTTGCCCGGCAGGCGATGAAAGTCGGCGATGGGGATCACGCGTACGCTGCCGTCGGGTTTGATGGTTTCGATCTGCGCATCCAGCACACGCATGGCGACGGCCATGTCGCTGGGGTGGGTGGCGATGCAGGCATCGCTCACGCCGATGATGCCCAACTGACGACTGACGCCGCCAATCGCTGCACAACCGCTGCCGGGTTTGCGTTTGTTGCAGCTCTGGTGGGTGTCGTAAAAATAGGGGCAGCGGGTGCGCTGCAGCAGGTTGCCGGCAGTGGTGGCCATATTGCGCAATTGCCCGGAAGCCCCGGCCAGCAGCGCGCGGGACAGCAGGCCATAGTCACGACGTACCCGTGAATCTGCTGCCAGATCGGTATTGCGCACCAGCGCGCCGATTTTCAGGCCGCCCTGTGAGGTGGTTTCGATCTTGTCCAGCCCCAGGCCATTGACGTCGATCAGGTGCAACGGGGTTTCGATGTCGAGCTTCATCAGGTCCAGCAGATTAGTCCCGCCGGCGATGAACCTGGCGCCGTCAACCGTGGCGGCTTGGGCAGCGGCATGGGCGGGCGATTCGGCTCGCAGATAATTGAAAGGTCTCATGCGCGCACCTCCGCCACTTCGCTAATCGCTTCAATAATGTTGGAGTAAGCGCCGCAGCGGCAGATGTTGCCGCTCATGCGCTCCTGGAATTCCCGGGCGATCAGCTGCGGCTGATCGGTCAGGCTTTCGCTGACATGGCTGGGAATGCCGTCGCGTATTTCGTCCAGCACGGCGACCGCCGAACAGATCTACCCCGGGGTGCAGTACCCACACTGATAGCCATCGTGCTTGATGAACGCCGCCTGCATCGGGTGCAGTTTGTCCGGAGTGCCGAGGCCTTCGATGGTGGTGATTTCTGCGTCCTGGTGCATGACGGCCAGGGTCAGGCAGGAATTCACACGCCGACCATCGACGATCACTGTGCAGGCGCCGCACTGGCCGTGGTCGCAGCCTTTCTTGGTGCCGGTCAGCAGCAGGTGTTCGCGCAAGGCGTCGAGCAGGGTCGTGCGGCAATCGAGGATCAGGTCCTGCTGCGCGCCGTTGACCGACAACGACACTTTGGAGCAGATGGATCTGTGGGTGTTGGCGGCTGAGGCTTGGGCACAGATGAAAGGGGGTAGCGCCACGGCAGTCGCAGTGACGCCCCCAACGATCAGGAATTTACGGCGGGTGATCGGCATCAGGTCATGGTCGTTCATGGGGAGCTTCCTGCGGTTCGGTGGCACTGGTCTTGAAAGCCCCAGATGTTCTCGTAGATGCAATGGCGCCATAGCGCCGTGCCAGTACGCGTCACAGGAAGTGACCCGCCGGAAAGGGAAATGTTTTTACACGTTCAGGCCATAACCTTATGAGCGCGGCTCATCAATCCCGCGAGCCGCAGTCTGGCTTGGCGGCCCATCAACACTGCTGGAGTATCGGGCTGAGCCGATCTATTTCAGGATGTATCCGTGCGGCCGGGCTGAGCTGATACTGAACGATGTGCCGGTCAATTGGGCGCAAGCTCGTGGTGCCAATACCTCGCCAACCCGTTGGCTCCTGCAGCAATGCGCTGAACGCCGCAATCTCTGTAGGAGCGAACTTGTTCGCGAGGTTTTTCTTTCGATGAAGGCTGGTCACCCTATATTGCTGCACCCAACTCAACAATATAGAGTCCCTTGCATGAGCTATTGAGAGGGTTTCACAAGTGATACGCGCCGACCTGCCGGAACTGACATTTTTCATCGCGATTGCCGAGCACCGCAGTTTCAGTGCAGCCGCGCGCATTCTTGGGGTATCCCCGTCGGCGCTGAGTCACTCGATGCGCAACCTGGAGGCGCGGCTTGAAATGCGTCTGTTCAATCGCACCACGCGCTCAGTGGCCTTGACTGAGGCCGGCGAGCAGTTGCTCAACGGCGTGCGGCCTCTGATCACCGATCTGGCCAATGTCGTCAACGAAGTGACTTCATCGCGTGCCGCGCCTTCGGGGTCTATCCGGATAAGCGCTTCTGAGGCCTCGCTCCGACCATTGATCCGCCATGTGCTGCCGAGCTTTACGGCGCGTTATCCCAATATCCAGATCGAGTTTGTGGTCGACAGCAAGTTGCAGGACATCGTGGGTGACGGGTTTGATGCCGGTGTGCGCCTGCTCGATGACGTACCGCGAGACATGATCGCCGTGCGGTTTGGCGACGACCTGCGTTTCGCGGCGGTCGCTTCACCTGCTTACCTGGCGCAGCATCCTGCACCTGACACCCCTCAAGACCTGAAAAGCCACCGCTGCATCCGTTTTCGGTTTACCAGCGGCGCGATATTTCGCTGGGATTTCAGCTGCGGCGAGCAGAGCGCCAGCCTTGACGTTGACGGCCATCTGACGCTCGACAACATCAATCTGATGGTCGAAGCCGCGCTGGCGGGGATTGGCGTGGCGTGGGTGCCAGACTCTGTCGTCGCCGAGCACCTGAAGGCGGGGCGCCTGGTGCAATTACTGGCGCAGTGGAGCCCCAATTATTCGGGCCTGTGCCTGTATTACCCGGCCAACCGTCACCCGCCAATGGCGCTGCGTCTGTTTGTTCAAGCGGTGCGGGACTGGGCGGGTGAGTGAGGCAGGGTGCCCAGAACCAAGTGCCCTGCCCAAAAACAGCCAAAACGCAAAATGTTGGTTCAGTTCGCACGCAGCGCCTGCAATCTGACTGAGGCTCGTTGCAGTTTTATCACTTCCCAAAGGGCGCCTTATTCTGGCGTGACCTGCTTCTCCAGACCTTCATTGATGAGCACCATGCTTTGCGGCGCGGACAGCGCGATGCCCAGCTCTCGCAGGCGCCCCAGCACGGTAAACAGCAGGTCGCTGCGCGCACCGCCCACCGACCGTGGGCTGTTTACGTACCCGCTGGCGCTGATGATCAGGCCGGTATTGGTCAGGTCCTTGAAGGTCACCGAGGGCGCTGGCGCATCCAGCACGGCTTCGTGTTCGGTGAAGGCCTGGAGCA
>Ga0247742_10000872_pt1 | contig 22606 bp, 18 predicted proteins | sample UWRJL208509C2_FD_180944 | JGI IMG/M metagenome (GOLD analysis project Ga0247742, IMG submission 180944) | Plant litter microbial communities from Arlington Agricultural Research Station in Wisconsin, United States - UWRJ-L208-509C-2 | ecosystem: Environmental > Terrestrial > Plant litter >... | reverse complement strand
GCTGAACGTCTTGGTCGGTGCCGCCTGCGCGGTGCCGGCGTCGCCCGGCGTGACGAGGCCGAGATCGTTGACCAGCTTCGAATAGGCCTGGATGAACGCCAGCGTGACGATCTTGCCGATATCGGTGTTGTCATAGCCGCCGCCGACCACGCCGCCGCCAGCGAAGCCGCCGAACACGCCGCCGCCGCCGCCGAAGCTCAGCGAGTTCTTGGCGGCATAGCCGTCCTCGGTCGCGATCGTCTCGGTGGTGCGGACGTTGGTGATCGACAGGACGACGTTCGCCTCCTGCTTGCGGCTGCGCAAGCCACCGACGAGGCCGCCGACCGGGCCGCCGATCAACCCGCCAAGGCCGGCACCGATGCCGCTGCCGCTGGCGTTGCTGTTTGCGGCCTGCACTTCGGCCTGAAGCACGTAATCCGCCGCCTTGATCTGGCCGACGCCGACGTTCGCGCCGCGTTGGAGGCCGAGACCGCCGCCGATGTCGCGCTCTCGCTGCGCCGCCTGGAGGCCGCTGCCGCGATCGACCAGATTGAAGCAGCCCGAGCGCTGCACCAGCACCTTGAGCAGCTTCTGCGGCGGCGCGAGATTATACTGGGTCCATCCGCGCGAATCGTCGCCATCGACGATCGAAAGCGTACCGAGCTTCTTGTAGCAGTGCGGCACGTCGTTCGCCGTCGCATCCTGCAGCTTCTGCGCGCCCGAAGGCTTGGCGAGCCGTTGCGCGGGCGCGCCCACCGGGGCCAGTGCCACACCGGCCACGAGCACTGCCGAAATCATTTTATGCATCAAGTATCCCCGTCTTGTGCCGCCCGCGCCGATGCTTCGGCTGCGGGCGCTTTCTGAAAGATGGACCGCGACCCCAAACGCCGGCGACGTACCATTTCGCAGGCGGTATCGCCAGCGTCTTGGCGCATGCTTTGGCTTATCGTTCAAGCAATGCTATCGGCTCGGCAACACCCTGCATCACAGAATGGCCGACGTGACGACACCCCTCGAAAAGATCCGTAATTTCAGCATTATCGCCCATATCGATCATGGAAAGTCGACGCTTGCCGATCGCCTGATCCAACAGACCGGGGGGCTGACCGAGCGCGAGATGTCCGAGCAGGTGCTCGACAATATGGACATCGAGAAGGAGCGCGGCATCACCATCAAGGCGCAGACGGTGCGCCTGTCGTACAAGGCCGATGACGGCGAGACCTATACGCTCAACCTGATGGACACGCCCGGGCACGTCGATTTCGCCTATGAGGTGAGCCGCAGCCTCGCCGCGTGCGAGGGCGCGCTGCTCGTCGTCGATGCCGCGCAGGGAGTGGAGGCGCAGACGCTCGCCAACGTCTATCAATCGATCGAGCATGACCATGAGATCGTGCCCGTTATCAACAAGATCGATCTGCCCGCCGCCGATGCCGACAAGGTCAAGGCCGAGATCGAGGAAGTGATCGGCCTCGACGCCTCGCAGGCGATATTGACCTCAGCCAAGGCCGGTATCGGCATCCGCGAGACGCTCGAAGCGATCGTCACGCGAATCCCGCATCCCAAGGGCGATGCCACCGCGCCGCTCAAGGCGATGCTGGTCGATAGCTGGTACGATCCATATCTCGGCGTCGTCATCCTGATCCGCGTGATCGACGGGATCTTGAAGAAGGGCCAGCACGTCAAGTTCATGCAGGCCGGCACCGAGCATCTGGTCGACCGGGTCGGCTGCTTCCGCCCCAAGATCGAGCAGCTCGCCGACCTCGGCCCCGGCGAGATCGGCTTCATCACCGCGCAGATCAAGGATGTCGCGCAGGCGCGGGTCGGCGATACGCTGACCGACGTAAAGCGGCCTGCGCTGGAGGCGCTGCCGGGCTTCAAGGAAGTCCAGCCGGTGGTGTTCTGCGGGCTGTTCCCGGTCGATGCCGCCGAGTTCGAGAAACTGCGCGAGAGCATCTCGCGGCTGCGGCTCAACGATGCGAGCTTCTCGTTCGAGATGGAAACGAGCGCCGCGCTCGGCTTCGGGTTTCGCTGCGGGTTCCTCGGGCTGCTGCACCTCGAGATCATCCAGGAGCGGCTGACGCGCGAATACGACCTCGACCTCATCACCACCGCGCCGAGCGTGGTGTACGAAATCGAGCTGACTCACGGTGGCGGCCATGTCGAGTTGCACAATCCGGCCGACATGCCCGAGCCCAACAAGATCGAGAGCATTTCCGAGCCGTGGATTCTCGCGACGATCTACGTGCCCGACGAATATCTCGGCTCGATCCTGAAACTGTGTCAGGACCGGCGCGGCATCCAGAAGAACCTCACCTATGTCGGCGGGCGCGCGCAGGCGACGTATGAACTGCCGCTCAACGAAGTCGTGTTCGATTTCTACGACCGGCTGAAATCGCTGTCGAAGGGCTATGCGAGCTTCGACTACACGCAGATCGGATACCGCGAGGGCGATCTCGTCAAGATGGGCATCCTCGTCAACGAGGAGCCGGTCGATGCGCTCAGCATGATCGTCCACCGCTCGACCGCCGAAGTGCGCGGGCGCGGCATGGTCGAGCGGCTCAAGGAACTGATCCCGCGCCACATGTTCAAGATCCCGATCCAGGCGGCGATCGGCGGCAAGGTGATCGCGCGCGAGACGATCAGCGCGATGCGCAAGGACGTGACCGCGAAATGCTACGGCGGCGACGCGACGCGCAAGCGCAAGCTGCTCGACAAGCAGAAGAAGGGCAAGGCGCGGATGCGGGAATATGGCTCGGTTTCGATCCCGCAGGAGGCTTTCATCGCGGCCCTCCGCATGGGCGACGAGAACTGAGGGAGCGCGTCAGGCTAAGCGCAGCTTAGCCGGACACGAAACCGAGCCCGGCCGGCGGCGCGCCAGCGCCATCCGGTGCAGCGTCTCCCTCAAGACTAAGCGGAGAGGGTGTCCAGAAGATCAGAATAGCGAAGCGTTGGTGATTTTATGGCGCATAGGCGATCGGCGTGTTCGGGTCCGAGCCAATACCCGCTACAAGCTGGGTCAATCAGCTCGGGATCATCCTCAGTGCTTGGTCGAATTACAATTTCTAGCAACGATGATTTCGATCCACCCCGTAACCCGATGTCCTTTTGTCCAGTTAGATAAAGAACTTGCTCCTCATTCAAGTGAACGAGCATCGGTCGACTTGCTGTATTGATGGCTACGCGGGGCCAAAGGCGCAGCCGATTACCATTAAGTGGATTAACAACATCGACGGCTGACTGCTTGAACGCGAATTCATCTGTGACGTTGATAAAAAAACGTCTCGGCTGCGTTCCCCCAGAAAGTCCCGCGTTAAAGAGCATACCAGGCTCGTTGAACGGCGCTTCACGAGCTCGCGCCCGCTGCCTCAGATCGGCCAAGGCTTCATTGCATTGCTTGCTCGAAAGTCCCTCACATTGCACTTTCTTCTGAAAATCTATGATTGCCTGCTTAGTTATAGAGGCTGGGTATCCGGTAAGATCAGCGAGTTTTTGTACGAATCTATTATCACCAATATTGTAGTATCCTCGGTCTGCCAGATCGTTGACATATCTCGAAATATTTCCAGACCGGATTTCCGACGATACAACATCATTTTTCCTATCATTATTCCATGCGTACACCATCCAAAGAACAGCCAAAATTAACATAAATGCTGCCGACATTATCAATAGATAAAATCTACGCTTCGCTACAGCCTGCCTTTCCTCTATAGTCTTTTCAATCAACTTAAAACGCTGAATTGATGTTAACATTTCAGTTTCTATAGCGCCAATCTTCAAAACATTTTCAATAACCTCAAGAGCCGGAAGACGATCTTTCGCAGGAACGTTCTTGAGTGCCTTTGTTTGGTCGAACCCACGACCTAATGCACCGATGAGGACCCGTGCGTAATACGCGGCTATGACCAAAAGGGCGCTGGCCACGGCGGGAACAACTGGGAGCAACTTTTCAACGGACAGGTGAGTCATGTCTAAGAACCTCTTCAGATTCGAATCCTAGGGTCTGACCTACGCCTCCACTTTTCGCAATGTAAAAAGAGAGTAACCGGTCTAAAATCCGTCGCACACAAATTACGTTCTGGAGTAGATTGGCAGCTATTGTCGCGACGAAGCGCCCCCACCAAGGCGAACGTATTCGCGAGAAGTTACAGAAAATCGTACAAATTTTTATCTTTTAACGATTGCCGGTTCAGTACAATTTTGACCATGACTTACCGTTTCGCAGCGATCTCGTCTCGCCGCTGCAAATAGCAGCTTGTCGAAGCGCATGGCGATGCCGATCGAGACACGGTTCGATGCAAAGCAGCCAAAAGGGTAATCAGAATCTAATATCAGCTTCCCGCGAGGACGGTCGCCACCGAATCACGCTGGCCATGATCGGCAAGCATATTGCCAGATCCTTATTCTTGCCCCTTCCCCACCCCACACCACTCCGCCCATCGCTCCTCCGTAGCCGTCGCCTCCCACATCGCCTGCGCCTCGGCCATGCGCCGACACGCCTCGTCCTGCGCCGCGTAGCGCTCCCGCATGTGCGGGCCACCCCGCATCGTGCTTCCGCCGAACGCGCGGGCGGGGAGCTTGACCGGGGGCCGCGCCATGCCGTCGTCGTCCGCCCACGCGATGCGGCGCGCCTTATCGATGAGGCGGCACATCGCCGTCGCGTGGTCCGGCTGGTCGCGTGGCGGTCCATCGCTCCACAAGGCAAGCACCGCGTCGGGCGCGCCGGCGGAATCGAGGATCATTTCCATGTAGGTGAGCTGGCGCATCGCGAAGTCGGCTGCGGCGACATCGCCTTCGCGCCGGGCCTTGCGCTCGGTCGAAACCTTGTCGGCGTAGCGCTGGAGCATGCGGAGAAGCCACGCATTGTCGGCCTTGGGCTGTTCGGCAGCGGCAACCGCCGCCGCTTCGGCCTCGGCGGCACGGGCCTTGCAGACCGGGCAGTTCTCCGCAGCCTCGCGCTCGATCGTCGCGCGGCTGCGCGTGCCGTGCGCGAGGCCCGGGCCGCCGTAGCGATCGGCGAGGTGGTGGCGCAGGATGAACATCAGCAGCCGGTCGTTGTAGCGGCGTTTCTCGCCGACTTGCTCGCCGCGCCAGTGGATCGGCACGGGCACGCCTTCGATCGCGCGTTCGACGGCGATGTCGGCAAGGCGCTGGACGCCGTGATCGAGCGCGGCGATCCATGCGGCGCGGAAGCCGTCGGCACCGGGCTGGCGGCGCAGATAATAGGCGCCTTCGTAGCTCATGTTGATCCGCTTGGCGGCGGCCTTGACCGATCCGGTTTCGGCGAGCGCCGCGATGAAGGCGCGCTGGCGCTCGGCGGTCCAGCCATCGTAGCGGTATTTGCGGGGGACCGGCTCGAAATCGAGCGCGGGGCGAGGCGCGGGCACACGGTTCTGCATGGCGCGCCCTATTAACCTATTTGGTTCGTGTAGGACAGCATTATCCGAAATCGCCGGCCGAAGGGGCTTTGCCGCAGCGGTCTGGCCGGGTAGCGGCGTTGTCTCGATTTTGAGGAAGGGCCAGCATGAGCGACGACGAGTACGTCTATGACGAAGACAGCGGCGAGTGGGTTCCGGCAGCGGAGCTTGCCGAGAAGACCCGGCTCGCCTCGCAGGTCGAGGTGCGGGACTCGGTCGGCAATCTGCTCGCCGATGGCGATCAGGTCACGCTAATCAAGGATCTCGAGGTCAAGGGCGCCGGCCAGACGCTGAAGCGCGGCACGCTGATCAAGTCGATCCGGCTGACCGGCGACGCGCAGGAGATCGACTGCCGTTACGACGGTATCAAGGGCCTCGTGCTGCGCGCCGAGTTCGTCCGCAAGCGCTGATCCGCGCGGTCCGGGGAAACCGTTACGAGGCGAGCCGCGCGCGGCTCATGCGGATCGTCGCGATCAGGCCGGTCTCCGCCCAGTCGTAGGCGATCGTGCCGCCGAGCTGATAGGTCACGCTGCGCTCGATGAGCTTGCTGCCGAAGCCGCCGGTGTCGTCGGGCTCGCGGACTTCGGGGCCGCCGTGCTCGAGCCAGGTGAGGACGATGTCGTCGTCCTCGGCGACGCTGGACACGTCGAGCGTGCCGACCGGCACCGACAGCGCGCCGTATTTCATCGAGTTCGTCGCCAGTTCGTGGATCACCAGCGCGAGGCCGGTGGCGGCCTTCTCGCCCACGCCCATCCGCTCGACCGCGACGCGGATGCGGCCCTTGAACGCGCCGAGATCGTCATAGGGCGCGAGCAGCACCGAGATCAGATCGCCGAGCAGCGCGGCATCCCCCTGCCCGTTGGGGAGCGGACGGACGAGATCGTGCGCGCGGCCGAGCGCGGACAGGCGTTCGGTCAGTTCGCTCGCCAATTGTTCGGCGCTTTCGGCCGAGCGCGACGAGATCGCGGTCAGCCCCGAAGCGATGGCGAGCAGGTTCTTGACGCGGTGGCTCATCTCGCCGGCGAGCAGTTCATGGCCTTCCTCGGCCTGTTTGCGTCCGGTCACGTCGAGGAAGATGCCGTACATCGTCCGCCCGACGATACCGACATCCTCGCCCTGCCCGCGCGCGGCGACCCAGCGCACCTCGTCGCCGATCAGGATGCGGAAGTCGGTCTCATACGGCCCGAGGATCGCGCGCGTCGCGGTGAACGCGGATCGGACCCGGTCGCGGTCGGCGGGGTGGATGCGCGCCGACAATTGTTCGAAGGTGACGTCGTTGCTCTCGGGCAGGCCCCACAGCTTGAAGCCGAGCTCATCCATCGTGAACCCATCGGTATCGACATTCCACGCCCACAGCGCGACCCCCGCCGCGGCGATCGCCCGGCGCAATTGTTCGGGTTGCCATTCATGACTTGCAGGCATTTCAGCAACCAATTCGTTTTCCTCAAGTCCTTCGTGCGCAATCGCACTCCCTCCTAGTCCGCCTGCCGCCTTCGGCAAAGCGGCATGAAAAAGGCCGGGCGCTGTCGCCAGCGCCCGGCCCGTATTCGAACGTCAATCCAGAAAATCAGAGGCCGTAGGACAGCCGCAGATAACCGAACTGGCCCGGCAGATCGTAGGTGGTCGGATCGAAGTTCGCGCTGTCGCAGGTATTGCAGGCAGGCGGCGCCTTGTTGAACACGTTGTTCACGCCGGCGGTGAGCCGCATCTTGTGGTCCATCCACTCGGGCGAGAAATAGACCTGCACGTCGCCGTAGAAGGTCGCGCCCATGCGATGCCCGTCATTCTCGTACACCGCGCTGATGTAGCGCGCGGTGAACGACGCACCGAACGCCGCGCTCGACCAGTCGAGCGTGGTGTTCAGCTTGAACTCCGGGAACGCCTGATCGGTGGCGAGGCAGCGCTCGGTGCCCTTGCAGACCAGGGTCGGTGCCTTGAGTTCGGCCGGCGGGCTGACGTCGTACTTGAGGAGGTACGCCGCGTTCGCGCTCAGCCCGATCGTGCCGCCGTACACGGCGGGCGAGCGGTACAGGAAGGTCGCGTCGAGGCCCTCGGTGTTGATCGAGTTGAGGTTCTGCAACGTGCCGTTGACGCCGGCGACGTCGCCGGTCGTGGTGCGCGTGATGTTGGCGCAGCTCACCGGATCGCCGAAGAACGCGCACCGGTTGAGCGTAAGCGTGCCCGGCACCGAATCGACCGCGTTCTTCAGCTCGATGCTGTAGTAATTGACCTCGAGGCTAAGCGTGCTGGCAAAGCTGCCGCGCGCCCACGACGGGCTGTAGACGCCGCCCGCGGTCCAGGTCGTCGACGTCTCGGGCTTGAGCGCGGTGCTGCCTTGCGAGAAGATGCCGATCTGGCCGCCCTGCGGTTCGGCATAGCTGCCGTTGGCCGGCACGCCGTTGGCGATGCAGTTCGCGCGGACGGTGGCGTTGCTCTGGAAGCTGCCGCCCGATGCGCTGGTGCAGGGATCGTTGATCGTCGCATCCGAGCGCGAGCGGCCGGCGTAGAGTTCGCCGATGCTCGGTGCGCGCAGGCTTTCGGCATAGCCGCCACGGAACAGCAGGTCGGGGACCGGCTTCCACAGGCCCGATGCGGTGAACGTCGTGTTGCCGCCGAACGTCGAATAGTCAGAATGGCGCACCGCGCCATCGAATTCGAGGCGATGGAAGAACGGCACGTTGGCGAGGATCGGCACGCGGATTTCGCCGTAGATCTCGTCGGTGTTGAAGCCGCCGCGCGCCGGACTGGTCGGAACGTCCGCACCGAGACCGGCGACGATCACCGGATCGGGATCGTAGCTTGCCTGCTGGTCGCGATGCTCATAGCCGATCGCGACGCCCACCGCGCCCGCCGGCAGATCGAACAGATCCCCCGAAAGGTTGGCGGTGAAATCGGCGAGGCGCTGCTTGCTCTTGTCGCGCTCGTCGAAGGTCACGTATTTGAGCATCGCCGGCGTGATCGTTCCCGTACCGCCGATCGCCGCGCCGCCGAAGATGTTGAACGGCACGCAATCGCCGGTGCAGTTCGCGACCGGGCCGAGCGCCTGCGCGAGCCTGGCGGCATTGAGGTTGCCGGTGAAGACCTGATGCGCGTCGTTCAGGCCGTAGACGCCGTTGATGTCCCAATACCATTTATGCTCGCCGACATGGAACGAGCCATCGAGCGTGGCGCTCGCGGAGAAGGTGTTGACGTCCTGCGAGAAGGTGCGCTGGCCACCTTCGACGAAACGCCGGTTGATCCCGGTGTAGTTGGCCGGGAGAGCCGACGGCGTACCATCGAGATTGACGCCCGAAGACAGCGTCACGCCGAACGGATTGTACGGGTTGGTCGCGTCGATCGAGATGCGGTCGAGCAGATTGCCGTTGCCGGCGCCCGGCCCGATCGCCAGCGGCAGGAACGCCGCCTGGGTGGTCGAATTGCGCTTGTTGTAGATGATCTTGGTGCGGAAATGCACCGAGTCGGACAATTCCTGCTTGAAGTTGAAGAACGCGCCGTAGCGTTCCGACGGGGTGAGCAGATAGTTGAACGGCGCGAAGTTGAAGCGCCCCGCGTTGTTGAATGCGGTATAGTCCGCCGCTGTCGGATTGCGGCCGGCGACCGGAGCTCTCAGTGTCACATCGGTGCCGATGCCGATCAGATTGCCGACCGCGCTGCTGACGCGATACCGGCCGAGCGGCGGCGTGCCACTGCAGCCGACGCCATCGGGGAAGGCGGGATCGGTACAGCTCGTCGCATAAGGCGACGGATATTGCGAAATCGCGCGGTTGGAGGTTTTGACCGGCTCCTGCTTGGTATAATAGCCGCCGAACACCGCCGAGGTGCCGCTCTCGGGCTTCTGGATGCCGTAGCTCAGCTCGTAATTCTGGGTGTGGCCATCGCCCTGGCGATAGGTGCCGAACTGCCCGCTGGCGCGCAGCCCCTTCTGGCTCTGCTTGGTGATGATGTTGACCACGCCGGCGACCGCGTCAGACCCGTAAAGCGGCGACGCGCCCGACTGGAGCACTTCGACTCGCTCGATCATGTTGGTCGGGATCGTGTTGAGATCGACCGAGGCGGGAATGCCGCCCGCCGAGGAGCCGTTGACGTAGCGCATGCCATCGACCAGCACGAGCGTGCGCTTGGCGCCGAGATAGCGCAGATCGATTTCCGCCGCGCCCGAGCTCACGCCGGTGCCGTCGGGCGGGCCGCCGATATTGCCGGCGTTGTTGACCTTGGTGTTGAGACCGCCGCCCGCGCTCGGCAGGCGTTGCAGCACGTCCGCGATCGAGCTGAGGCCGGTCTTGCCGATCGCCGACTGGTCGACCGTGATGACCGGCTTGTCCTGATCGAGCGGATTGCGCCGGATGCGCGACCCCGTGACGACGATATCGCCGGCGTCCGCCGACGGCGCGGCATCCTGCGCCTCAGCCGGCCCGGCGAGCAGCGCCACGGCGAGCGCGAGCGCGGCTGCGCCCGAATATGTCCCGAACTTGATATTCCGCATTCGAATGTGTCCCCTGTTCCCGCCCCGAAGCATCCTCTTTATGCTGTCATAGAAAGGCAACAGTCTTGGGAAGCAAGTGGCGCACGAGCAACACTGACGCGAAATCGTACCGAGAAGCGTAAAACATTCTTATAGGTGAATGAGACTTGTTCACCCCGCAGCGCGTGCGGCAAGCGTGTCAGGCCGACGCGCGCGTGTCCCTGTGGAGCGGCCTCAGCCCACGCGCCCAGGCGACGAACGCCTCCTCCGCCATCGGCTCGGCGATGGCGTAGCCCTGGATCACGTCGCAGCCGATCACGCGGAGCACGTCCGCCTGCGCGCGGCTCTCGATCCCCTCGCCCACCGCCTCGCAACCGAGGCCGTGCGCCAGCCCGATCACCGCCTGCGCGATCGCCCGCGCCTGCGCATCCTCGACGACATGCTCGATCAGCGACCGGTCGAGCTTGATCCGGTCGATCGGCAACCGGCGCAGCCGTGGCAGGCTGGAGGCGGCGGTGCCGTAATCGTCGATCGCGATCGTCGCGCCGTCGGCCCGCAATTGCCGGATCGCGTCGATTACCGATTCGCTGCACCGCATCGCCAGCCCTTCGGAGATTTCCAGTTCGAGCAGCCGCGCCGGAGCGTTGGCGGCGTGCATCGCGGCGCGCAATTGCTCGAAGAAGGTGACATGATCGATCTGGCGCGGCGAGACGTTGATCGCGAGCCGCTGCTCGATGCCGATCCGCCCCCAGCGCGCGATCGTCTCGGCGACCTCGCGCACCACCCATTCGCCGATCTCGACGATAAGCCCGGTCTCCTCGGCACGCTGGATGAAGCTGCCGGGCAGACGGAAGCCGTCGCGCGGATGGCGCCAGCGCACCAGCGCCTCCGCCGCGACGATCGTACCATCGCTCGCGGAAACCTGCGGCTGGAAGACGAGCATGAACTGATCGTCGCGGATCGCGTCGCGCAATTCGCTTTCGAGCTGGTGGCGCTGCGCGATCCCGGCGGCGAGCGCTTCCGAAAAATGCTCGGCGCGGCCACGGCCGCTCGCCTTGGCGTGATACATCGCGGCATCGGCGGCGCGCATCAGCTCGGTCAGCGTCTTGCCGTGATCGGGGCGAAGCGCGATGCCGATCGACGCGCCGATCGTCACGTCGGCGCCGTGCAGGCAGAACGGCTCGGCCAGCGCGAACAGCACGCTTCGGCAAATCCGCGAGGCCGTCGCCGCCTCGGCGATGCCGACGAAGAACATCGTGAATTCGTCACCGGAAAGCCGGCCGATCAGCGGCGCATACCGGTCGCACTCGCCAGCGAAGCGTTCGCCGACCGCGCGCAGCCGGTTTGCCACCATTTCGAGCAGGAGATCGCCGGTGGCATGGCCCATCGTATCGTTGACCAGCTTGAAACGGTCGAGATCGATGAACAGCAGCGCCGCGCTCTGCCCTTCGGACAGTTCGGCGAGCACCCGTTCGCAACTGCGGCGGAAGCTGGTGCGGTTGGGCAGGCCGGTCACCGCGTCGAACATGGCGAGGTGGCTGACCGTATCGAGCGCGCTCGCCTGCGCTTCGAACAAGGCCGCCATCGCGTTCGCCAGTTCGGGCGCGTGGGCGGTGGTGATCGCGGGAACGGTGCTGCTGAGATCCCCCTCGGCGGCAACCGCGAGCCGCTCCACCGCGCCGTCGATCGCCGCACGACGCGCAGCGGCGGTGCGCCCGGATGCCAGCAGCAGCCCGAGCGCGCAGATCGCCACCACCATCAACGCGACCTGCGCGATGCGGGAATCGAGCACGGCGACGCCGGCCAGCAGCAATGCCAGCACGGCGGCGACTCCCGTCGCCAGGCGCCGGTGCCTCAACAAAGCTCCTGTCATCGCGATTCGAGCCACTCCTGCGACCGTTTGGATGTTCGCTCCAGTGCCGCCCCGGATATCAGCCAAAGGTTAACGGTTTCGGTGCTCCGTGCTGCGCCGCAAGATGACGTAGAGCGCGCCGCTGCCGCCGTGGCGGGGGTGCGCCGGGCGGACGGCGGCAATGTGCGCGCCGTGGCGCGACCCGGCGAGCCAGTCGCCGATCGCGGCGCGAATCGCGCCGCGCGCATGCGGACGTTCGCTTTCGGCGCGCGGCGGTTTGCCGGTGATGACGAGAAGCACGCGCTGGCCACTCTGGATCGCGAAATCGAGCGCAGCGTCGAGCCGCGCATAGGCCGAGCTGAGCGTGTGGCCATGCAAGTCGATCGAGCTGTCCGGCACGGTGCGGCCGCGCGACAGATCGCGATCCCACGATCCATCGAGCGTGTTCGCGGTGAGCGGGCGTGGCGCGGCGGGCTTGGCCGGAATCGGCAACGGCGCGGGGACGCGGCCGCGCACTTTCTTGACCGGCGCGGCGGGCATGGGTGCCGGCACGGCGACCGCTTTCGGCGGCGCTGACGGTTTGGGCGGTGCGGGCAAGCGCATCGGGCGGACGCTCGCGATGACGCGCGCCCACAGCGCCGCCTCCTCAGCGCTGAGCGGGCGTTTTCCCACTTGGCCCCTCCGCCGCGAGCCGCGCGAGCGTTCCGATCGGCAACAGCAGGAACGCGGTGCCGTGCGCGGACATGCCGCCAGCGGTCACCTCCGCCTGCGCGCCGCCGCCCCAATAGGTGTCGAAGCGGTTGGCGCCTTTGATCGCGCCGCCGGTATCCTGCGCGATCCAGATGCCGTTCGCATCGGCGCGGTCCATCGACAACAGCACCGGCGCGCCGAGCGGGATGAACTTGGGATCGGCGGCGACGCTCGCCCCGCCCGTCACCGGATAGCCGAGCGCGCCGATCGGCGGCGTATCGAGCACGCGGAAGAACACGAAGCTCTTGTTCTCGCGCATCAGCGCGCGCCCCTCGGCGGGGTGCGCGCGCAGCCACGCCACGATCCCCTGCATCGTCGCCTGCCCCGGCGCGAGCAGCCCGCGCTGGCGCATCAGCGCGCCGATGCCGGTGTAATCGCGCCCGTTCTGCGTGGCGTAGCCGATCCGCAGCGTCGATCCGTCGGGCAGCCGCAGCCGGCCCGACCCCTGGATTTGCAGGAAAAACAGCTCGACCGGATCGGCCGCCCAGGCGAGCACCGGCGCGCGATTGCCGAGCGCGCCGTCCTCGATCGCGGCGCGATCGAAATAGGGCACGAAATTCGCGCCATCGACGCGGCCGCGGATCTTCTTGCCCTTGAGGGTATCGCTGAACTGGCCGAGATCGACATCGACGAGATCGGCGGGGCGGCCGAACACCGGCACCTCATAGCCGCGCCGGCGGTCGCGCGATCCGGCGATCTCAGGCTCGTAATAGCCGGTTGCGAACGCCTTGCCGTCGCCGACCTGCACGGTCTCGAAATATTGCGCGAAGAAACTGCGCGCCTCGCCGCGCGCTACGTTTGCCGACGCATCGCAGGGAGCGTTCCAGTCGGTTGCGCGGGTGAGGCCGGAAGCATCGTCGCGCTTGCGCAAAGTCGGGCACGATAGCCGGAACGCCGTCAGTGCGCGGGCCGCCTGCGCTTCGTCGATCGGCAGCGCGTAGATCGCGGGGCCGGCAACCACGCCCGCGTCACGCGCACCGGGCGCGCCCGGGGTGGTCGTGGCTGGGGCCGGCGCCAAGGGTCGCGCGGCAGGTGGCGGGCGGCGCACCGGCGCGGTCCCCGCGCCCGGCCGCGCGTGTTCGGCAGGACTCACGCACGCGCCCAGCAGCAATGCCGCCGCGACCACCCCCCAACGAAGCAATGCGCTCACGCCTCGTCGGTGTCGGCGAGCTTCCAGTTCGGATCGCTGCTCTTGAGCGTCCGCGCGAAGGTCCAGATATCGTGAGTCTCGACCGCGTCGGTCATCGACCCTGCGACGACGACACCGTCACGATCGCGCGTGACGGCTGCGATATCCGCGTCGAAGCGCACCGTGATCCGCGCCGCCTTGCCGGTCAGCACCGCATCGGTGATCGCCGCGCGCTCGATCGTGACGAGGCGATTTTCGAGCGTGTGCCCGGCCTCGGCGCGCTCGGCGATGGCGGCGACGAAGGCCGCGCGGACATCATCCTCGGCGAGCCAGGCGAGTTCCTGCTCGTCGCCACGCCAATAGGCTTCGAGGATCATCCGGTAGGCCGATTGCGCGCCTTCGAGAAAACGCATCACGTCGAAGCCCGGCTCCGCCGCGACGATAGCGCGCAGGCCGGCTTCGGCGCGCGGCGCGATGTTGCGGCCGAACAGCTCGCGCGCTTCGCCGGGCGTCTCGATCGGACGCGGCAGCACCGTGATCGGCGCGCGATCCTCGGCGGGCTTGGGCAAAGGCTGCTCATGCCCGGTCCGCTTGCCGAGGACCATATAGAGACGCAACGCCAGAAAACCGGCGACCATCCCGAGCAGAACGACGTAGAACACTTTGCCTCCTGAACTTCGGCGAACAGCCGATATAGGCGCAACGCGCGGACGATACAAATGGCACCGCCGCCTGCGTGTTGAACTGCCGCGCGGCCCCTGCTACGCGCGCCGCTTCGGCAGCGCCAGAGTGTGCGCCGCTCCGTTAGAGAATCAAGGACGTGTTTTCATGAGCGACCAGGACGACGGCATCATCACCACCACCGCGCCGTTTGCCAACGGTGAGGATACGGCGCCCGCCGCCGGTCTTATCTCGCAATATGTCAAGGATCTGTCGTTCGAGAACCCGAACGCGCCGGCGATCTACCAGACGCCGGGCGCACCCGCGATCGACGTGCAGTTCAACATCGGCGCCAATCAGGTCGGCGAGGATGTCCACGAGATCACGCTGCGGATCGAAGTCCGCGCCGAATCCGAGGGCACCGTCGCATTTCTGGTCGATCTGTCGTTCGCGGGTCTGTTCGGGCTGCGCAACATCCCCGAGGAGCATGTCCAGCCGTTCCTGCTCGGCGAAGCGCCGCGCCTGCTCTTCCCGTTCGCGCGCCGCGTGCTTGCCGACGCCGTGCGCGACGGCGGCTTCCCGCCGCTGATGCTCGAGCCGATCGATTTCGGCGCGCTGTATCTCCAGCAGGCCGCGCAGCAGCAGGGCAATGTCGGCGTGACCGGCAACGCCTGATTTTGAATACGGGAGCGGGCGCCGAACGATGAACCTCGCGCGCGCGCTCGGCTCGGTCGGCGGGCTTACGCTCGCCAGCCGCATTCTCGGGCTGGTGCGCGATTCGCTGTTCGCGCGCTATGTCGGCGCGAGCTTCGCGTCGGACGCGTTCCTCGTCGCGTTCCGCCTGCCCAACATGTTCCGCGCGCTGTTCGCCGAAGGGGCGTTCTCGGCGGCGTTCATCCCGATGTTCAACAAGAAGGTCGGCGACAAGAGCGGCGGCGGCCTCCCCGACGGGATCGCCTTCGCGCAGGACGTGCTCTCCGTCCTGCTGCCGATCCTGATCGTGATGACGGTGATCCTCGAAGCGTTCGCCTGGCCGGTTACGCTGGCGCTGTCGGGCAAGTTCCACGGCGTCAGCCACGATCAGTTCGCCTTCGCGGTGCTGCTGTCTCGCTTCACCATCCCCTATCTGATGTTCATCAGTCTGGTGTCGCTGCTGGGCAGCATCCTCAATTCGCTCCAGAAATTCTGGGTCAACGCCGCCGCGCCGATCCTGCTCAACGTCACGTTGATCGTCGCGCTGCTCGCGTTCCATAACCACGACCCCTTCCTGACCGCGCGCAATCAGGCGGTCGCGGTGAGCGTGTCGGGGCTGCTGCAACTGGTCTGGCTGTATGCGGCGTGCCGCGCCAACGGCGTGAGCATCCGCCTGCGCATGCCGCGCCTCAATGCCGACGTGAAGCGCCTGCTCGCGCTGATCTGGCCAGCCGCCGCCGGGGCGGGCGCGGTGCAGATCAACCTCGTCGTCTCGACCGCGCTTGCGGCATCGCTGCTCGATCACGGCTCGGTGACGTACATCTATATGGCCGACCGGGTGAACCAGCTCCCGCTCGGGCTGATCGGCATCGGCCTCGGCACGGTGCTGTTGCCGCTGATCTCGCGTCAGCTCGGGGCTGGCGAGGACAAGGCCGCGATGGAAACGCAGAACCGCGGCATGGAGCTGGCGCTGTTGCTCACCCTGCCCGCCACGGTCGCGCTGGTGCTGTGCGGCGGGCCGATCGTCGCGGCGCTGTTCGAACATGGCAAGTTCGGCGCTGAGGACACCATCAACACCGCGCAGGCGCTCGCCGCTTTCTCGGTGGGGTTGCCGAGCTATATTCTCGTCAAGGTGCTGACCCCCGGCTTCTACGCGCGCGCCGATACCAAGACGCCAGTGCGCTATGCGACGATCTCGATGGGGGTGAACCTCGTGCTCAACCTCGCGCTGATCGTGCCGTTGAAGCATATGGGTCCGCCGCTCGCGACCGCGCTCGCCTCGACCGTCAATACGGTCCTGCTCTATCGTGCTTTGCGCCAGCGCGGGCATTTCGCGCCCGACGCGCGGCTGCGCCGCCGCGCGTGGCGGCTCGCGCTCGCGGCGCTGGCGATGGGGCTGATCCTGTGGCTGCTGCAAGGGCTGCTCACGCCCTATACGCACGGCACCTGGCCGGTGCGGACGGGCGCGATGCTGGTGCTGGTCGCCGCCGGCGGCTTGGTCTATGCGGTCGCGACTTTCGTGCTCGGTGCGTTCACCCGCGCCGATCTGGCCTTCCTGCGGCGCCGTCGCGCCGCCTGACATTCGAGAATTTGCATGCGCGTCGTCTCCGGCATCCAGCCCACCGGCAATCTTCATCTCGGCAATTACCTCGGCGCGATCAAGCAATGGGTTGCCATGCAGGATGCGATGGGGCCGGACGACACCTGCCTGTTCTTCCTCGCCGATCTCCACGCGCTGTCGCAGCCGGTGGTCGCGGCCGAGCTTCACGCCAACACGGTCGAGATGGCGGCGACGCTGCTCGCCTGCGGGATCGACCCGGCCCGCTCGATCCTGTTCAATCAGGCGCGCGTGCCGGCGCACAGTGAGCTGTGCTGGCTGCTGAGCGGCACCGCCCGCATGGGCTGGCTCAACCGCATGACTCAGTGGAAGGACAAGGCCGGCAAGAGCGGCGAGACCCAGTCGGTCGCGCTGTTCACATACCCCGTGCTGCAGGCCGCCGACGTTTTGCTCTACAAGGCCACGCACGTGCCGGTCGGACATGACCAGAAGCAGCATCTCGAACTTGCGCGCGACATTGCCACCAAGTTCAACGGCGATTTCGGCGTCGATCTGTTCCCGCTTCCCGAGCCGTTGATCTCGAAGGCCGCGCCGCGCATCATGAGCTTGCGCGATGGTTCGGTGAAGATGTCCAAGTCCGATCCGTCCGACGCCTCGCGCATCAACCTGATCGACAGCGACGATGTGATCGCGGGCAAATTTCGCAAGGCCAAGAGTGACGCCGACGTGCTGCCCGACACGGTGGCCGGGCTGGAAGGCCGCGCCGAGGCGCTCAATCTGGTGACGATCTATGCGGCGCTTGCCGGCGTCGAGCCGGACGCGGTGCTGGCCGAGCATGCCGGCAAGGGCTTCGGCGCGTTCAAGCCCGCGCTTGCCGATCTCGCCATCGCGACGCTCGGGCCGATCCGCGACCGACTGACCGCCTTGCTTGGCGACCGCCCGGCGGTGGCGGCGGCGCTGGCGGAAGGTGCCGCCAAAGCGGCAGCGCTCGGCGCGCCGACCTTGCGCGCCGCGCAGGAGGCGGTCGGGCTGCATCTGTAAGGCCGTCCGTTCGTTCCGAGCGAAGTCGAGAGACGTACCCACCAGCGCCGTTCGTGCTGAGCTTGTCGAAGCACGTGCCCCAGACGCTGAGGTGCTTGGCACGCCCTTCGACAAGCTCAGGGCGAACGGCTGGGAGGTTCGCCGTTTCCATGCCGCCAATCGAATTTCCCGCGCGATCCGTCTCTAGGCAGCGTCTTGTTCAAGCGCTATTCAGGGGCCATCTGGCAGTGCACATACAATGCCGTCTCCAGCAAGGTCATGAAATCATGAAGATGTTTCCTTTCGCTGCCGCCGCGCTGCTCGCGCTGGGCGGTTGTGCCCAGCCGTTCGCGGCGAAAGTGTCGCGCTTCCAGCAACTCGCGCCGTCGACCGGCCAGACCTTCGTCGTCCAGCCGGCCGATCCCAATCTGCGCGGTGGCCTCGAATTCAGCCAATATGCCAGCCTCGTCTCGGGCAAGCTCGCCCAACAGGGCTATCGGCCCGCGCAGGGCGGCCCGGCCGATCTGGTCGTCAAGGTCGCCTATGATGTCGATCATGGCCGCGAACGCACCGTCACCACGCCGGGCTTCGGCGGCGGCTATGGCGGATATGGTGGCTGGGGCGGCGGTTTCGGCGGCTGGGGTGGCCCGCGCTGGGGCTATTATGGCCGCAGCCGCTTCGCTTACGGCTTCAACGATCCGTTCCTGTGGGGCGGCGGCTTCGGCCCCGACGTGTCGAGCTACACCGTCTACACCAGCGAGTTGATGGTGACGATCGAGCGCTCCGACACCGGCGCGCACGTGTTCGAAGGCACCGCCAAGGCGCAGTCGCGCACCGACGATTTGCCCTATCTGGTGCCGCGGCTGGTCGAGGCGATGTTCACCGGCTTCCCGGGCAATTCGGGCGAGACGGTGAAGATCACGATCGCGCCCGAGAAGAAGGGCTGAACGAAAGCCACCGTGGGGATGGGTGCGGGCAGCCGTACCCTACCCCCGTTCGTGCTGAGCTTGTCGAAGCACGTGTCCGGGACGAAGCGCTTGGGGCACGTGCTTCGACAGGCTCAGCACGAACGGCTTTTGCGGTCCCTTAAAGGCGCGTCGGCGGCAAAGCCGCCGTCGGACGGGTTCGCTGACGCGACCCGCCGGCCGTGCCGGGCGCTGCGGCGTTGCGGCGTTGCCGCACCGGCGCGTTGCCGAGGCAACGCGCCGGTGCCCGTCAGTCCTCCTCGGCAATCCTCACCCGCAGCCCGTCGAGGTCTTCGCTGAACGGCAACTGGCACGACAGCCGCGAGGTTGCGTCGCGGTCGTTGGTCGAATCGAGCAGATCGTCCTCGTCTTCGCTCATCTTGGGCAGTTTGGTCGCAAACTCCGGGTCGACATGCACATGGCAGGTCGCGCACGAGCAGCAGCCGCCACACAGAGCCAGGAGTTCATCGATGCCGGCGTCGCGAATGATCTCCATCACGCTATGGCCGACCTGTCCGTCGAGCGCGCGTTCTTCCCCTTCGCGGGTCACGACGATAAGCTTGGCCATTCACTTACTCCCTCGGGGCTATCACGCGCTGCCATGCCGCGCCCTCCCCGCCAAAGCAAGGACACGCCCGTGGGCCTGAGCGCCGAACAGCTTCGCAGCGGCCTCGATGCGCTCGGCGCGATCGAGCCGGCCTTCGCCGCCGCGATCCTCCGCGCCGGCTATCCCGAACCGCGCCTCCGCGAGCGCGGTTACGCCACGCTGCTGCGCACCATCCTCGGCCAGCAGGTCAGCACGCATGCCGCCGAGGCGGTGTGGCGCAAGCTCGCTGTGGTGGCCGGCGACGTCACCGATCCGGCGACGATCACACGCGCGAGCGACGAACAGCTTCGCGAAGCCGGGCTGTCGCGCCAGAAGGCGAGCTACGCCCGCAGCCTTGCCGAAGAGGTGACGAGCGGCCGGCTCGACCTCGACCATCTCCCCGAGGATGACGAGGACGCGATCAAGGCGCTGGTGCGGATCAAGGGCATCGGCCGCTGGTCGGCGGAAATCTATCTGCTGTTCGCGGAAGGGCGCACCGACATCTGGCCCGCCGGCGACCTTGCCGTGCAGATCGAGATCGGCCGCCTGCTCGGCCACGAGGCGCGACCGAGCGAGACGCTGCTGCGCGAGTTGGCCGAGGCGTGGCGGCCACACCGCGGCGCGCTCGCGATCTTCGCGTGGCATCATTACGGGAGCGATATGAAGGTGATTTGAGAGGCCCGTTCGTATTTCTTTCCGCCGTTCGCCCTGAGTAACGGCCGAGTAGCCCGCAGGGCGTATCGAGGTCGTGTATCGAAGGGCAGGCCCCGAGCGACCACCCGTGCTTCGATACGAGCCCTCGATACAGTGCTGCGCACCTACTCGGTCTCTACTCAGCACGAACGGAGTGAAGGTGTCTTCGCGCTCGTGCGCAGGCGAAAACCTTGCGCTCGCCCGTCAATTTCGGTCAGGGCGAATTGAGATCGCAAAGCAGGGAACACGACCAATGACCAAATGGACGATCGGCATCATCGGCGGCTCGGGCCTCTACGCGATCGATGGGTTGCAGAACGCCGAATGGCGCCGCGTCGAGACGCCGTGGGGCGATCCGTCCGACGAGCTGCTGTTCGGCACGATCGGCGACGTCGATCTCGTCTTCCTGCCGCGCCACGGCCGGGGCCACCGGATCAGCCCGTCCGAGCTCAACGCCCGCGCCAATATCGACGCGCTCAAGCGCAGCGGCGTGACCGACATCCTCGCGATCTCGTCGATCGGCAGTCTTCAGGAAGAGCTCGAGCCGGGCAAGTTCGTGATCGTCGACCAGTTCATCGACCGGACGGTGGCGCGCGCGTCCAGCTTCTTCGGCACCGGCATGGTCGCCCATGTCTCGATGGCCGAGCCGGTCTGCCCGCGCCTGTCGAGCCTCGCGGCGGCGGCGGTGACGGCGGCTGGCGGCACGGCAGCCGCCGGAGCGACCTATGTGGCGATGGAAGGCCCGCAATTCTCGTCGCGCGCGGAAAGCCTGCTGTACCGGCAATGGGGTGCCGACGTGATCGGCATGACCGCGATGCCCGAAGCCAAGCTCGCGCGCGAGGCGGAGATCCCCTACGCGCTGATCGGCATGGTGACGGACTATGATTGCTGGCGCGAGAGCGAGGCGCATGTCGAGGTGAGCGAGGTCATCAAGCAGATGCACGCCAATGGCGAGATCGCGCGCAAGACGGTCTCCGCGTTCGTCGCGGCACTCCCGCCCGAGCGCGCGCCCTCCCCGCTCGACACCGTGCTCGATCAGGCGCTCATCACCGCCCCCGAAGCGCGCGATCCGGCGCTGCTCGCCAAGCTCGACAAGATCATGGCGCGCGTCCTCGGGCGCTGACGCAGCCAAGATCGATCGTCATGCCGGACTGGTTCCGGCATCCACTGTTCCAGGTATCCATAGGCCGTTGGATGTGCGGAACGGTGGACCCCGGAACCAGTCCGGGGTGACGAAGATGGCGCCGCATCGACCTTTCCGTCCGCTCGGGCTAGGTGGTCGGCAGAACCGATACAGGAGCGGACCAATGGCCGGCATGAGCGCCTTCGACTGGGCGGACCCGTTTTTCCTCGACGATCAGCTCGAGGAAGACGAGCGGATGATCCGCGACACCGCGCGCGCTTACGCGGACGACAGGCTCGCGCCGCGCATCCTCGCCGCCTTCCGCGACGAGGAGACCGATCCCGAGATCTTCCGCGAAATGGGCGCGCTCGGGCTGCTCGGCGCGACGGTGCCCGAGCAATATGGCGGGGTCGGCGCGTCCTACGTCGCTTACGGCCTCGTCGCGCGCGAGGTCGAGCGGATCGATTCCGGCTATCGCTCGATGATGTCGGTTCAGTCGAGCCTCGTCATGTACCCGATCCTCGCGTTCGGATCGGAGGCGCAGAAGACGAAGTACCTCCCGCGTCTCGCCAGCGGCGAGCTGATCGGCGCGTTCGGGCTGACCGAGCCCGACGCCGGCTCGGACCCGGCCGGCATGACGACGCGCGCGGTCAAGACCGCCGACGGCTACCGCATCTCGGGCGCGAAGACGTGGATCACCAACGCGCCGATCGCCGATGTGTTCGTGGTCTGGGCCAAGTCCGACGCGCATAATGGCGCGATCCGCGGCTTCGTGCTGGAGCGTGGCATGGCCGGGCTTTCCACGCCCAGAATCGAGAACAAACTCAGCCTGCGCGCCTCGGTCACCGGCGGCATCGTGATGGAGGATGTCGAGGTCGGCGAGGATGCGCTGTTCCCCGAGGTGTCGGGGTTGAAGGGGCCGTTCTCCTGCCTCAACCGCGCGCGCTACGGGATCAGTTGGGGTGCGCTCGGCGCCGCCGAATTCTGCTTCCATGCCGCGCGGCAATATGGGCTGGACCGCAAGCAGTTCGGCCGGCCGCTCGCCGCGACGCAATTGTTCCAGAAGAAGCTCGCCGACATGCAGACCGAGATCGCGCTCGGGCTACAGGCCAGCCTGCGCGTCGGCCGGCTGATGGACGAAGGCCGGTTCGCGCCCGAGATGGTCTCGATGGTCAAGCGCAACAACGTCGGCAAGGCGCTCGATATCGCGCGGGTCGCGCGCGACATGCACGGCGGCAACGGCATTTCGGGCGAATATCAGGTGATGCGCCACCTGATGAACCTGGAGACCGTCAACACCTATGAGGGCGCGCATGACGTGCATGCTCTGATTTTGGGGCGGGCGATTACGGGGATTGCGGCGTTTTAGCGCCAAGTCACCCTCACCCTTCCCACCCGGCTGGGCCGGGCGGGCCTCTTCCCTCTCCCGTTGGGAGAGGGAGGGAGGAGCGAAGCGACGGAAGGGTGAGGGCGATGCTCTACCCGAACCGATACCCCGACACCGCCCAGCCAAGCACATGATCGCGGTAGTCGCACACCGCCGCATCATCGCCTCCAGCGCCGAGCGCGACCATCAGCGGCAGCAGATGCTCTTCGCGCGGGTGGGCGAACTTGGCGTAGGGTAGCTCTTCCCAGCGCGCGACACGTTCGGCGCGCTTGGCAGGATCGGGATCGGTGACGGCGGCGGTGAGCGCCGCGTCCCATTGGTCGGCGATCGGC
>Ga0247742_10000871_pt1 | contig 22622 bp, 30 predicted proteins | sample UWRJL208509C2_FD_180944 | JGI IMG/M metagenome (GOLD analysis project Ga0247742, IMG submission 180944) | Plant litter microbial communities from Arlington Agricultural Research Station in Wisconsin, United States - UWRJ-L208-509C-2 | ecosystem: Environmental > Terrestrial > Plant litter >... | reverse complement strand
ATTTGCTCCGGGAGGAATAGTGGGCAGGTGAAACCCTTGGGTATGGGTGAAGTCGCTATGGTTCGAACAAAGGACAAGGAGCATGAGTGGCTGGAGGCCCGTGAGGCATTGACACTCAAGATTCCGGGCGAAGCTATTTGCAGAGCGCGGTAGGCGCAGGAGAGGTGAGTTTCTTCATCCTCAGTGATAAATCATGGCTAATTCTAATTGCTCCCAGTGAACACCATATATGCATATAATACTAATCCAATATACGCCTTTCCAACTGAATTTTGTGAGAGTCACTTGAATAAACCGCAACGAAACCTATTCGCCACTCCTTGAACAAGTTCAACTTTTTGGAATAGCCAGGCAATATATTCAAGCATTTCGTATACAAAATTCATAAAGTCGTCAGATGTTGCACAAGTCACTTCTAGCTATCGTGGTTCCGTCTCCACTCTAGTCTGTTACCTGAGCTTCTCTCCTACCACCACAGCCAAAACTCACAAGAAACGAACCAGATATAACGGTCGCCTAGATCCCATGGCCACCAACTCCCAACTTGGACCTTAATCCTCCCTCAACCGCTCCTGATCCCCTTGTGAAACATCCCTCCTGCCTCCCTTGTTTCCGACTTCCGAATTTCGTTCAATAACCTTCCGGACCTCCTTATCCCAATCTGTTGTTACACAAACCCATGTTCCAATCAACGAGCAGTATACCAAGCTGAACGTCAATCCAATCCATAGCCCATGCAACCCGAAGTGATGCTTAAAGGCCAGATAGATTCCAAGAGGGATACCGAAAATGTAATATGCGGAGAGGTTGAGAAGTGCCCCCAAGAACTGAAGGTTGGATGGTTAATAAAAACATAAAGACTGAGAATCGGGAGATGCTTATGCTTACTTGTTTTCCTCTAGCCCTCAGAATGCCTCCAGTTACAGCAGACGTGCCGTCAAACACTTGGAAAAGTGAAAGCAAAGGAATGATCGAGGCCGTGAGGGCCACCACCTCGGGGTCGTCGTTGAAGAGATATGCCCATGAGTGACGGAAAACGAGGAAGAGGGTACTATATAAATGAGATGCCAACATGAGATAGATTTTTTGATTAAACCGGGGCAGCTAGAGCGCACCTTGTAAAGCATGCAATGATGAACGCCATCAGAATCGAGGTATTTGCCGCGACACCAGCACGTTTGGCCTTTCGCTCCCCAAGGAGGTTACCAATCCTAGTGAAAGAGGTGGTGCATTAAATAACTGCATTTCCACAAGTTTTCTTCGCGCTAATTCCACGCACCTAACAGAAGTAGCAACACCCAGCGCGAACGGTGCCTGGAATGTCGTAGATGCGGAAACGAGGAGCACCGACTGAGTAGCAAGCGAAACCGGTCCAAGCCTAGAATCCATCATACTTCAGCACAATTATTCAGATATGATATGAAACAACTGACCAGGAAGCAGCAAGTGCCACCAATTCCCAAGCCCACCATTCACTCGCGGTCTGTCCCACACCCGACAGGCCTAAATTCACAATGACGCCTAGACTCTTGAACATCCGCAGACTAAGAGGATGCCAGGCAGTCTTCGGCGTGAAGAATACGCCATAGATGATTGATAGGAGAGAGATGAGGTTGAACGAGATGGCGGTGGCGATGGGTGCCCCAATAAATCCGAGGCGGAAGGGTGGAGGACCCCATACTAGCGGTGGCGATGTGTCATTACCAGGCATAAGACATCTTCAGAACGAACTTACCCAAAAGCCAATTCAAAAGTACGTTGGTAGGCGCGACGACGAAGACGATGCGCGTCGGCACTGCAAATAGACCTGTCCAATAGCCGGCGTAAGCGGACCGAATCGAAGCAACCTCATATGGGGTAAGAAGATAAGGCAAGTACGGACCTTGAGACTGGAAATAACGTCTGTATAAAATGAATGGATGCGATGTTAGAGTGGGGCAGATAACATTAGAGAATACAGTAGAAGCTTCAGATCCGATCCCGACTGTAATTTAAGCGGACGACGGACTCAAGCACTCGAGGCTAGAGAGAATGAATGGCGATCTGAATGTTAAAGTAAACTCACCTGCTGATACAGTTGAAAGCGTATGCTACAAGACATCAATCAGTCTCAAGACCAGAAAAGTCAACGGAACATCCATACCAGGTAATCCTAGCGACACCCATCGGAGGTAGACTGCCGCTAGGTGCGCAACTTCGGGTTCTTGCTTAAGGAGTAGGAGAAGAGATTCCGCGTTGAACCAGATTAGGAGCATCGGCTACAAGGTGGGCCAGTTAATTTGGTGCCTATTGACAAGCAAGATAGCACGTACAATGAGGCAAGCGAACATCACCACCGCTGAGAGATGAATGGTATTAGTCCAAGAATAGTATGGATGACATAGGTGGGGTGTGGATCGAGCCGACATGGCAGGAGAATGACTCACTCATCCTTTGGGACCAGAGTCCGACGAGGTGGGGCTGAGACGAGGTCCACGCAGAAGGGAGGAGAGTGTCCAAGGCACTGGCAAAGCCTTGGATGACACTGAAAGCAGTGACACTGGCCGTCATCGAACCAAGTGAAATAGCGGCAAGTGCGGAGGTAGAGATATGTCCTATAGACACGACAGACACGATAACGAGAGAATATTCGAGAAGATGGGTTCTGTAGATTTTAAGAATCAGATTTCACACCACAGAAAAGAAAAACCTACCCAAAGACAGGAAGCGCATATCGAGTCAGGATAAACAGTTCTTCCCAGAACATCTTTACTGGCGCCTCATCGTCCGCTGCCTCGTCGCGGTCTATGGGCTCCTCAATCCTCGGCACAGGTGGATTGCTCAATAACGGCGTCGTTTCAGACGGCAAGCCCAACGCTGGGGCGTTCATCTGGTCCCTGGGATATGTCCCAATGGTTGGTCTTGGAGGTCTTAAATACTGATCACGGTGCATGGCGTTCAAACTCTCGCGGCGAGCTAGTCCACGTTCGGGATGTGGAGATGCATCATGCGAGTCTTGATTGAGTGCGGAAAGAATTGCATAGTCCGAGGGCAGAGACGAAGGTCCCTGGTAGTGCGCATAGGTTGAGGACATGGTGGTCAGAAAGACAGAGAATTTTCGAAATCTTTGCCGAAGTCTATGTTCTGAGCACGTGAGTACATTGTCATTTTGACGTAGCCTAACGGGGATGTTCGGGTCTCGGATCGGCGCCGGCTATCAAGCCTCGAGTCCCGAAAAGTACGACAAGCTTACAGAGTGCAATCTTGAGGTAAATAAGAAGATAAATAAGAGTATAGTCCTTGGCCATACATTAATCTACCAAGTGTAACTACCAAGCTGATAAGTAAACCGTGCGTGATTTATAATTCATGACATGAGAGAAAAATTACAGAAATATTTCTCACAAGATAGGCGACTGACCCCAATTCACATGATGAACATTTTCGGCGAATTGGCCTCGAGCAGCCAGAAAGCCCTTTAAACATCGCCCTGTGAGTGCAGATGGGCATAGACCGCAACTCACAGTACGAATTCAGACCAGGCTCAGCGGTACGGTCTACGCCTCCGGATTGATCCACGAAAGATATAAACATCAACTTGGGATGCGAATGGTCTACACAACCTTGCACCTTCCTTGACTTTGTGCCTTGCGATCAGTATTACATTCTATTTCCAGTTCTATAGTGTTCTATACCTTCTAATCCTTTGTTTTTAAATAATTTGCGGATGGCCCTCTTTGTACGGAGGGAGATGGAGAAGTTGTTCCCTAGGGCCTCAAGACTGTCCTAAGGCATCAAAATGGGAGGGTAATTATTCTGGTGCTATTAGTTTCCAAAGATTTGCATAGATATCTCGGTATGGAGGATGTATGAAGAGAACGAACATGTTTTTTATCGGTCGAGAAAGACGGCTATCCTGACGATGGCCTACTAAGTGTTCCCTTCCATTATGAGCGCTGAGCAAGTGCAATGATCCCAGTACGAGTGCGGATTATCAGAATAAAAAGTGACGATATTTTATAGTTTACTCGTAGTGCCGCGCAATGAAGGCAACGCAAAGGAGGGATAATATCTAGTATTTTAATAAATCGAAGAATGTGTGTGTTGTATATAACTAGGGAAATATAAACATAAATATCCAACAGCAATACGATGAAAAGCTGTTTTGGTGTTTTAGCAAGAGAGGACAGAAAAGGCGAAGAGGGTAACGTGAGGCGAAAGAAAAGAGAAAGAGAAACGAGAGAGACTTAGAAGTCCGCTTAAACAACAGAGGGAGCGGTCTCACGCTGAGCAAGACGAGTCGGCAGAACCAGAGGACGAAGACCAGAAGCGCGCCTCGAAGAGTAGGCAAACGATGCACGGAAGCGGGCCACGTTGTCGGCTTGCTTACGAGCACCTTCCAGCTCCAGAGCCCGAGCTGAACCCAAAGTTGACACCCAAAGCGCTGCAGAATCAGAGTAACGAGTCCTAGGAACACCCCCATAGAGGCTGACACGTCGCGAGCTAGTGGCATAGTCATCTTCATGGTGGCCGACGGTCTTGCTGTCACCAGACGAGGACGCGTTGCTAGGTGATGCGAAGTCGCCATGCTCTGTGAGTGGTGTGCAGGGCTCGGTGTTGTCGTCAGAAGTTATAGTAGAATATTCCGAGGCAGGAGAGACGCTCGGAGATGCGGCAAAATCGACCCAGGAGAAAATGTTTTTCGGCGTCTTGGGCTCATCGTGAGGAGCAGGCACCAGTGTGATAGGAGCGACAGACTCGCAGGAGAACGTAGCTGCGAAAGGGCCTTTCGAAGAGCAGTATTCGGCGGCAACCTCGTCGACGACCACAGAGCTGGTGAGGAATAGTGTTATTGTTATTTAGGCGAAAAATCACGATCGGACTTACTCTTCTTCCAGTACCAAGGAAAGTGGTCGGCCTTGGTGACGTGGTTTCGGTTCCTGAGAGAAAACGGCACGAGCTGCATACGTATGCAGGTGCTTGCCTGGGTCATCTGTGACTATTGGCGCCAAGGTAGCCGTGCAAGGGGAAATAACAGGTAAAGCTGCTGAAACGAGATCAGTCAAGATCCAGATGGCATGGAATTTAGAAACAGTACCAGCTGCAACGTCCTCCTCAACAGCATCGGGAATAGTGACGAGGGATTTGAGTGAATGGGAGGATACGACATAATTTTTTTGCACAAGTTCGTCCAGGTGGTTTCGGATTTTTTGCTGGGCCGCATATCCAAATATCGCGCCATCATGGATATGGGTAAGAGCAGGTGATCCAATGGCCTCGGAGAGATCCATTTGGAGGCGTTGGGGATCCTGGATGGGCGTTTCGACTGGAGCAGTGAACTTGAGGTTGGCGTTTGAGAGGTTTTCTATGTTGTCGTATGAGTCTGATAACTCGGCCACATAATCCGCGAAGGAAGATTGGGAAGATTGAGAGTAGAAAGACATGCTATCGTCGCTACTGGAAGCACCAAAAGCTGCTATGATAGGCGTGAAGGCGGCTTTTTCGTGGAGTGAAGGAAGAGAGGGTCCGACGATTGAAGTCGTGGTGGCGAGAGCCTCGAGAGGTGACAAAAGACGAGTCTTGTCGAAAGTTGAGCAAGGCGTTTCCGGAGACATCATCACAGATGACTGCGGACTTGAGTAAACAGGCGAGTACGGTCTCGGCAACTGAGGAGAGGCATTGCTGACAACCGAAGGCGAAGAATCGGTCTGGTACAAAGGCAGCAAAGTCTCGTGCGTAGCTGCCGCATGCTGAGAGAACGAAGTAGGTAAATTTACTCTGGCTAGAGAGATACATCGTTAGTGATGACTCGCCGTGACACTACACCGAAAAAACTCACGTGGAAAGAAGTTGCAACACCTCTCAGATAACTGGCGTATGGATGGATGCGGCAGGAAGATAACGGAGCGCTCCTTTACAGGTAGTTCCTCGGGGTCCACATCCGTCGAAGGGCGTGCCAGTCTCAACCTCAGGTAGAGGACGATGGCCGAAAGCCACTGAAGGAAAGAGTAAAACCAGTTCATCGTCTCAAATGCAAATGAGAAGAGGGGGGATCTCAAAGTAGAAAGGACAGAAGTGAGAGACGAGGACTTGGGATTTAAGGGCCCTATCGAGGCCTTTTATGGTTGTTGAACGGCAAATAGGGAGGGAGATGTCTCGCCCGACAAGCATCATTCAGGCAGATTAAGAGCGCTTCCGACCTCCGAGCGTCATTCAGTACGTTTCACTCTGGAGGTTCCAGGAATAAAGTAGAGAATATCATTGAGATCGAGGCCGGTTCTCCCGCTCTATTCGATATAAGCAACATACCAGCGTATAAGTAGAGGGAAAGCACACCAAAAGATGTTTTCTGCTAGTGTCCTCGCCGATTGTGGTATCCTGAGGTGATACACTGTTATACGCCAATACTGTATGACGAGTTGATGCCATCGCAGCTTTGAGTGCCATGAACGAGATAAATTGAGGTTTATGAAAGCACGCCGGCCGCGGTTGCCAGTGCGTGTTCTTGTGAGACATGTGCGACACAGCCACCACGTATCTTACCACCGACCACCTCAAGTTTCGGCCTCTACATATCTTCTCCCCCACCCGCCCACATCTTGCTATTTATTCTTATTCACGTAGGTACCAAAAGCTGTCGATAGGGAGTGACTCGAGACCATTCAGAATCGGCTTCACCACACGCGCCGCCGGAGTGCCTCTAGAGTCGAGAATGAAATAGATCTCACTTTACGTTTCAATACTATCATCGAGGAACGTGGGCTACGATCGACATCCCAATATCGAACCGCACTGGATGAAAGAAAGTTACCCAGGCGCTCTCTGAGCTCAGATGCCAGTTCGTGAGCGAAATTGTCGAGAGGAATATGGACAGGGGCGTCGACGCCAGAGACGAGAGTCAAGGCGTCACATGTACAGCGGGTTTCATGAACATTTATGAGGGTGATAGGACCGTCTGGTGGAAGACCTTTCCAAAGGTCCATGTCTGAAAGGGTTGAAGAAATTTATGGAACCCGGATATGTAACGAATGTCATGTAGCAGTTGGTCCCATTCACCAGCAAGTTTGAAATGATAAAGTATTTTAGAAGAACTTGGAACTGAAATAATAAAAAATACAAGGGACTCGAGGGGTGTTAGGTCAAAATTCCAGCGAATAACTGGTTCCAAACGAATGCTTAGTTACAAGTCGACGCCGAAATCATATCTCCAGGCTCTTTTGAGCCTTCACAAAAACTAAGGTGTCGCTGTATAGGTCTGACACATTTTTTTGTTATGTAAATAGTCATCGCACTCGAGAACTAAATGGAAGAAGCTAATTACATTATTTTCAAAGCCTCCTCTAGCTTCCTTAGAACGACACCATTCTCCTCACCGGTCCCGACTGTGATCCTGAGGCACCCTTGACAACCTGGCTCATTTCCCCGATATCTAACAACTACGCCGTCTTCCTCAGCCAACTTCTTGTACACCTTCTGTGCACGCACACTATCCGGCTTCCTAGTACTTGAAGAGTATTTCTCGAGTATTGGCATTACAACGAAGTTGGCGTCATTCCCTCCGATACTACTCCCCACCCCCAACTCGACAAAAGCGGGGGAAGCGAGAGCTGAGAGGAGTCGCGAGCGTTGTGACTTTAGCGTAGATATTTTTGTTTGCATAATTGAGAGGGAGGAATCTGAGAGAGCTGAGAGGGCGAGATGAGCGGTGGGCGTGGAGATGTTGTAAGGTGCTTTGGTATTGGTGAGGATCTGTATTAGTGGTGGCTGGGCAAATGCAATTCCTAGACTGAGGTGGAGTCAGTGTCGACCTCCTACGGAGGATATCATAAAATGCTCACCGAATCGCAGCCAAGCCAAAGCTCTTACTTAGAGTCTGCATCACGCAAATATTGGCGAACTCTTTGACCAAGGACACAGCACTGACTGCCGCAGGGTCGTCTGAAAAATCAATATAGGCCTCGTCGACGACTACGATTCCCTTGAAAGGCTCGTACTCCAGAAGTGCGCGAACGGTGCTCAGTGGTATGAGCGTCCCGGTAGGATTTCCCGGCGAGCACAAAAATATCAGCTTGATGCTTGAGTCAGAGTCTATTGCTTTTTTCACCTACGCAAAATATCATAAATTTTCCACATGTATATAACGAAGGAAGGGACGTACCTCATCCAAACGCACGCTAAACCTGCCTTCCTCCCCACCCTCCCCCTTCTCCCCTGTTAGTTCCAACGGAACCTTAACAATCCCCACATCATTCACCTGTGCACAGACCGCGTACATCCCATACGTCGGTGGTGTCGTCAGGATCTTGTCGCCTCCCTCTCCTGGCCGAACACACACGCGCATGAGCAAGTCAATGACTTCGTCCGAGCCCACACCAAGGAACACGTGGTCCTCTCCTTGCGATGTAGCGGTGGCTAGCCCTCTAAGAGACGCGATACGCGCTTTGATCTGCGGGTGAGATGGGTCTGGGTAACGGTGAAGGTCAAGATCGAGGGTTGCAAGTAGATCCTTCGGTAAAGAAGTTCCTGAAAGATCTTGCGTCGCGCTGCCGTTAAGACTAACGCCTATGGAGTGTCCGAGAGCGTTCTCATTTGCATCTAGTAGTATACCCTCCTTGTAATCATCCCGGGCACATCGGTATGGATGCAATGCGAGAATGTTTGGTCTGATGACTTTCTCGATGTCGAAGTGCAGTGGGTGCAGGGGTTGAGTAGACGGTGGGAGGCCAAGAATGGGCATTTCTTTTCTTTGAAGGGGAGAGTACCGGTGGTATGAGACGATGGAAGAGTGTGGGTCATTATCTAGCGCATTGCTTTCGGCGCTACATCCTGTCGACGGGTTTACTCGGAGTTCGAGTCTGCAGCTGGAGATTTATGGCAAGCGATGTGCCAAAGCGACAAGGTTCATTGCGAACTCACTGGCACCATAAAGCCCTATTGACAGCTTGAAAAGCTGGAGACCTCTCTAAACATTATTGAGCTTGGATTTTGTTAGATCTAAATTCCAAATTGTGATTGTTGAAGGAATCACGTTTGTATGTGTTTGGTTTCACGGACGTCCTACGAGCCATACTATAGTCCTTGCCCACATTTCCACTGGAGCGCAGGCTCGACATGCTCATGCACCTCCTTCGCACTTGGTAAAACCAGGCTCAGCATGCTCGGACCATCCGAGAGCAAGAGTCAGTACGGAATAGGATCACCCTTGCCTTCCGACCGTCATCGACGCGTCTGTGCTGCTAGCGCACTTGAGAGTGTCCCTCTAGGACGTCTCCAACAGGAATTATTGCACTTCAAATTACGGCTTGATGGCTTAAGAAAAGCATATGGTGCGGCTGGACGGGATCACACCAGTTGTGGGCTTGCCGATGCGTCTGTATCTGTATCGGCTGGGTGGCTTTGTGGGTCATCAGCCAGCATCTGCATCGGCCCTACGCCCTGGAGACGAGACAGCCTCCAAGTCGTTGACATCGATCTTCACCGCCTAGCCCAATACCGTGTCCTCTATCTACACTAGGTACAACGCACACCTCACGGATACTGATATCCCCTTCTCTGTCCACATATTCACCTACAGATGCTTCCACAACTGCCGTCGAAGAAAGAAAAATACGTACGTCTTTCTCTCCTCTCTTTACCTTTCCACCGCTGATACTTTCCTCACTCTCCCTCTCACATCCAAACCCATCGCATTCACACAGTGCCGTATGACCTTCATCGTCTCAACATGCCAACTCAACCTCTTTGCTGTGCTTAAATACGCCTACCTACCACTGCTCAGTCGCGGGTGCAGATACGGGTGTGGCTCTAAACCCCACTTCTTTGCGCCAGGTGCTGCAGATGCGAACTTGGACGAAGATTATGTCAGTTGCAGATATCAAACGCGATTTCAAACTTTGCGCACACTGGCACCAGCCCTGGCACTAGCATAGTAGTGCGGGTCTCGCACCCCACACATACATGTTCCCTAGGCCTGCCTCACTGATACTCGGGCCTTCTTCATAGCAGGGGCATTCTATTCTATATGGACACTTTACACAGTCGAACAAACTTGAAAGGCCAAATACAAATATTGCCCATTCTCGAACGCAATTTGACTTTAAAAAATAAAATAAAAAGCAGCGCATCACGACGGCCCTCGTAAGCACGTCCTATATACATTGTCGGACGGGACTGACTCTCTATTATTATCACCGCTACCCGAATTATTCTTTTGGCCTAAGAATTTTGTGAAAAGGAACTCTAAAGTGGGACTCGACGAAATAAAAGGCGACTCACCTTTCACCGTGCTAGCATATTATCACTCCGTAGTCGACGCACGCACAGGCCTCTTCTTTGGCGTGTCGCTCCTCTCCTTCAAATCGTTAACTTCGGCTTGTAGGAAAGCGCGAGCGTTTTCGGACTCCTTGAGCAGCGCTTGAAGCTTGATGCACTCTTTCTGAATCTCTTCAACATTATTCGCCAGCTTGTCGTATCGGTTCTCCAGCTCTTCTCGGGTAACTTTCTCTTTTAAAAAGTCATGGAGGTGTTCAATCTCGTCCCGAGACTCTTCAACCACCAGGGCTTCCGGTACCTCTTCTATCGGCTTGGAGGCATCAGTACCCGCGGCGGCAGCATATGCTTGGTCGCCGTGAGCGGGCATAGCAGAGACTGGTTTCTGGGTGCTAGCACCAGCGGCGTGTCTTTCGTAGACCTTCATGCCCATGATGTCTCTGTCAAAATGGAGTTAGCGCTCATGAAGAGCTAACCAGCGGCGAAGGCGTCATGGACGTACTACTTGGGCTAGTGTTATATGGACGAGGAAGAAACGGAACTGCATTTCTTGGAGGTCTGTCGCCCCATTATATGCCCTGCTGGAACTTGATGACTGACTCGTTTGCTATACAGGGTTTGGGGTTCGTAGCAGTCACCTCCACATTCAGAATATCCGCTCATCATTCAATTCCGAGTCCTGCCGATGTGTATTTGGGTACATACATAGCTAGTGTCACCGAACAGGTATACATTCTGTGAGACTAATGTTTTGGTTCAAGACTACTTGATTAGTGTCATTGGGCTCCCAGGCAGTCCCTTGAGCGCGTACAGTTGGGCAGGGGGTTGATATTCATTAGCGGCACCTCACCGAGACGTCGGGATGACGTCCCTTTCTCAGGCTCTTGTAGTTGGATTATACCCATGGACAAATATCGTTCATTACCCAGAATGAAGGTTTAAATTATACATCATCCAATCTGCCATGGTGTGTCTGGGACCAGTAGGGCTATCCCAGATTGTTTCAATGAAACACCACGCCCGGAAAATTCATCCTCTCTAACTGGTAGAGCAATAGACCTTCTCCTAACCATATCTGACACAGAAAGTTCGAAATAGGAAGACACCTTACGATACTGATGCACGGCAGCACAAATAGCAACGTTTAGAAATAACGCAGAGCGCTCGAAGTAGTACCACTTAACCTAACATGATGGCTTTCACACGATGCTTGGTTACAATCCACAACGACTACAGTCGAAACCCATACCTTTCGTAACCCATAACCCCCGGGCCCCATAAGTTTGGGCCGCGAACAAACCGAAAATTTACCGCTGAATTGAAACCCATAACCCCTCATAACCCATAGCCCGAGCTATCCACGAGGGGATGGCTTATGGGAGGTTCAACTGTATAGTACTGCCATAACCAAAACATATTCCAGCGCGCATCCACGCTCTGTCCGCGCTCTATCATCTGGAAAATATCTATTGGTTTTATGAATCTAGCACAGGCTATAACCCCTGATAACCTGTAGCCTGAGCCGTCCACCGATGGGTATGGGTTATGAGGGTCTCAACTTGGACTGTAATTTGACTGTAATCACAAGCGCAAGGTTCTTGCAGAGATTCGTGGCTTCTAAAATTAATGAACCGAAATTTACGCAGTGCCGCGGCAGGGTCGGAGGTTAGTGCTTTAGCGCCCTGATTGTCACCAGCTATGTTATCTCGCTGCCGAGAGGCGCTTGATAGACATCCCTAGTGCTTCAGACCTCGCCACCTGTACTCCTGCTCACTTTGAATATTCCCTTCAAGTTGTGTTCATCGATGCTTGTCTGTCGTTTCAGAGGCATCAATCCACGTACAACAGTTAATTCTGTGCTGCTGTCGGAGACAGATTTAGCAACACGATTCACAAAGCTGAGCATAATCTGCCACAACACTGTACGACTACCCCCTAAAATTGTCCTGTAAACATTGTCGGACAGGACAGACTATGATTACCGCTGCCCAAACTTACTTCTTTGAAGGAGCGAAGGATGTGGTAGATCTCCATGTAGCCCATCCAGGTCGGCCTCAAGGTTTCAAAAATTCCTACACATCTGCAACTTAAAAATAGAGGTCGAGTAACTCGGCGAGCAGGAGATTCCCCAAGCTAAAGCTTGAGCTTGAACTGGGAGGAGGAGGGGGAAATGATGATCCTAACGTTAATTCAAGGGTCAAAATTGATATGTATCGCATAAATATACTAAGGGTGGGACAGCATAAATAGTCTTATAAGGCTCTAACAGGACTTGACTTTATATCAACATCGCATGAAGGTACTGTGGGGATGGTTAAAAAGTCGTGCCTGTTCCACCTAAGTACGCGATCATCCCCTCGTCAAGAAGCGTCGAAATTTTGCGATTCGCTCCTCAAGAGAATCCCCTGCTTTGATACCAAACCCCAAGCCGTAGAAGACAATCAGATCGAGTATGTCATCGTGAGTGTACGCATCGACATCGGGTTTGAAAAAAACTGGAAAGCCCCCAACCTCATAGTTGTGGGCAGCGCTCCTCAGTATCTGCGGGTGGTTGTGGGGTTTCACTGTATTAGCTAGCTCGATCCCGTCGCCTGTGAACTGGGACATCACAATCAAAAGGCGAATCGCAGAACGAAGACTTTCTTTGCGTACCTCTTTCTCGAGGGGAGAGAACCTATCAATGGTGGGACCCCCAGAAGTCTGACTGGAAGTATAAAATGCCATATTGGCTCGCCTAAGGTTGCTGTTGATACGCATGGCCGATTCCCCGAGGATGTTGTCTTGGAACGACTGATTAATTTCTTTGAAGTCGTCTATGATACTGTGCAGGAGATCTATGATATCCTTGTGTAGCTTGGGATCGTTTAACTGCCTGTTATTCTCCACGGCGAGATAATACATCGCGGACTCTAGCAACCATCTGTCAGCTTGCAGTAGGAAAAGGGGCGGAGGTTCATACTAGGATTGGCTTCTTGCGTACGCGCAGCGTTTAGCTGGTTATCGTTTCCAGACATATTCTGTGAGTTTTAAATTGGGTCGGCGCGGCCGAAGAGAGGTGATATTGGCTTTCGTTGTCGGTGCTGAAACTTGATAACTTGAACATTCTCCTATTACAAATACTAAACTTTCGTATGCACATGTTTACTCAGGAATTTTTTAGCCCTTATCACGAACTTACGCAAATCGTTGTCCAAATAGCACTCAACGCCGTATTACACATCCACCCAACCATACCAATTTTCACAATTATTCGAAATTCTCTACTAACTTTGTTAAGGGTTGTAAGACAACTCATGCCGTAAGCAACCGAAAAGCGCACACCCAGACATCAGGTCCGTACCAGCAGGACCGAGCCGGATTGATTGACAGCAGTGATACAATGCATGCACAAGCGCCCGCTGGCGCTCTTTAGGCGCTCTAATAATAGAATACGCTAGTTTTGCCGGCGTGAATTCCACAAGAAATTTCCTCGGTCCAAAGTATTTAAATAGTGACTAGAGGTATGTTATAAGCCATCTCGAATGCTTAGTTGGAAGCGCACAGAGCCATCATCTTGAAACTGGCTGGAACTTCAGCCTCGATCATGCAGAGCGGCTGACTGCAATCTCTGGCCGTATTTAACGATCCAAATCAGTTTCATAGATATTCCACAACCTCCAAACCAATGGCCCATCTACTGGCAGCTCCAGCACCCGCCATTCCCGTTCCTGGCGCTATCTTTTTCTTCAATATACAGAGCGTCACCGATGTTGTGCACGCCGCTCCTCCTCTTTTAGGGCCATTCAATCTCGATAGGCGCGTTAATGCGGGTGACAATCTCGATTTTGAAGTTCTCCTTGATGCGCAGGCTCTTGTTGAATACATTCGTGAGTGACTTTCATTTTAGACACCAAGCCGCTCTAACTTTGATTATTTCCATAACGCAGGCACACGGCTTCCACAGCTGCAGGTTCCAGGAGTCAGCCTCGAGGTTATCTTCCTCGTCGCCGGGGTGCGACTTGAAGCTATCAGGAGTGCATGTAACTACATTTCCTTCATTTTTTGGCTGTATACCCAGCTCACACCAACCTTGATTAGTTGTCTCGTCATTATTTTATCCGCAGTTATTGCATCCACTGGTGCTGGCATTGCAGGTCAGCCACCAAGGTCATTGATCTCTTATGGTTAGCTGACAATCTGGCACGCACTCAGCATGGGTTCCTAGCCCTCCGAGGCGAGGTACAGCAACTCAGAGCGACGGTGAAATGGGACATGTATAATAAGTTGCAGCAGCGGCTCAACCGCACCAGGCACGAGCAGGGAAGTCGCATTCTGCCTATGAGAAAATGGGTAGGTCGATCGACTTTGGTTGGTTTCCTCCGATTTATAAAATTTCTTCTCTTAGATCCCTGGACACGGGTTGGTGTTGGCGAATCACCTCCTGCCCGGAAACTTCCCAGCCTTGATCAACCCCCCTCTGGGGGCCATAGGAGAAGTACCGGGAAACTTCAATCCGGAAATTCATCATTACGGCGACGGCGAGATTCTCTGGCTTGTGATGTTCTACCGTGAAAGCTTTGGTATCTTTCCCAACGACAATCTTGCCGTTCGCCGCCAGAAGCTCTGGCAGTTCTTCGTCGTTTAGAATCGCAATAGTGCCATACTCCTTGCATACGTCCGGTGGAGAGCAGAGGTTATTGGAGCAGTGGGGTATATCTTAGCTAAGCAAGAGGCAGGACAGGGTTTTATCGCTTGTATACGTAGATTGGAGCGGCGGGTTATATCTTAAGCAAGAGGCAGGACAGGGCTTTATCGCTTGTATACGTAGTCAGAAATTTTCTATGGTCTCCGTTTTGGGTTTCAAGCCTTCGACTCAAAGGAAGCCAAGAGCTCCAATGAGAACCACTCTGTTTGAACTCGGACATAGTACACTGAAATGGAAGCCTACGGCATTCTCTCTTGCCTTAGATATCAGTAATTTGCTTTGACATCCATGGCCCCAGTACCCATCAATGTAAACACAAGCCGTTCTACCGCCCATGATGATGAGTGAAACAAACGTGGATATACCACCTGAGGCAGCCTTCCATTGATTTGGCTACTGTGCTACTAGCCTGTCAAACCAGTTCTTATGCTGACCTTGCCTGCGGACTAGGCGCGTTATGGGCTGCTATTTTTAGCATTGTCACGGTAGTATTCAGGTTTTAAGCGCCATGTTCGTGTGGTTACTGGGCCGTTCTAATCCCTCATGTTCGGTGAATATGTGGTCAGACATTTCACAAATGGCGTGTTTCTTTACTCAACCCATTTCTTAGGATTTCGGAGCGAACCTCCTTCCACTTCTGAGCAGATACATATAAATATGTAATCTTTCTACTTTCTTCTCATACACTTATGTATGTCTGTTCTACGGTTGATCGGGTGTGTTGGCATAGACTTACGAACAGCCGTGCCCTCCCAGCCTCTTCGCGAGTTTATGATACAACTGGAAAGACCCAAATGACCCTCACGCCACTGGGAGCCACGGTGAACCATTTCGTGACCAGGTAAATGGTTCTCGTTTGATCATACCTTCCCACTCGCTGATTTCCTACCCTTCAGACAACCCTTCGTTTCCAAAGTAATTAGCCGCATCCAGGTATGACGTATAGTGTAGTAGCAGCAATGAGCAATAATACAGTTACTATTCGGCTACAGTTGTCTTTTCTACAATAAACGCCTGTGGTCCATTGCTGTGAGCTAATAATACACACGGCGCGTTGGACCTAGTAACTAAATAAGACCCCTCTAACCCTACCCACGCCCAACAATCCTCCACACCCTCCCACCCGCATTCTCCTCTGTGTCATCTTCATCACCCGCCGCACCAGCACCTACCCCATCCCCAACACTAACCAACACCCCCTCCATCCCCACCCGCGGACACCACACCACACAGTTCGCATCATGCACCCCATGGGCGGAAGGATGGTGTGCTATGAGTGTGTACTTGAGTTTATGCTTCGACGACGAGGACGTTGTTGTCGTTGTCGGTTTCGGGTGCGAGTGCGAGTGATTGCACGAAGCACCATGTTCATGCGGATGTAAATGGTCGTGCGAGTGCGCATGAGACGCTTCAGGCTCAGGTTGAGGCGCAGGCGCAGGTTCAGCATTGGCCACGGCTTCAGCGTCAGCATCCTCAGGCGGTTCCTATCACAAAACAATAACCACGAATGGGGTTAAATCAGCAATCAGCCGTGATTGATCGGAAATCGAATCGGAGAGAATAAGCGCCCATGAACGGACTAGAATGGGGCAGACGTATAAAACCAATGACCACCTCGTCATTTCACGATAATTTGTAGTGCAGAGCATCAGAGAAACCAACCGATCCCACTTTAACAACCGACCCATCTATGCAGCTAAAATCATGTACCCAAACCCCCCACATCATCCCCAACTTCCTATAGATATAGGTTTGGGGGAAACGGGAATCCAGGATGGGATAGATATGATTGACGAGAGGGTAAGTTGTGCGAGGGCAAGGGGTACAATGATGGGGGAAACAAAGAACTCGCCATGCATCCAGTGGGGCAGTCGATGATAGTGAAAGAGAGAGATGAAGTGTAAAGAACGAAATAACCAATAACCAAACTCTCACAGAGACAGAGTTGGGGGTTGGTGGTGAGAAGGAATGCCAAAACAGAAAGCAGGAAAAGGAAAAAGGAAACAAAAAGAAGAACCAAAAGCCCCAAAACGACGTTAAAAAACCCAAACCCAAACCATTACTCACCTCCAACTCCCAAACCATAATCGACCCATCCCCGCCTGCGCTCGCGAGCCAGCCTAAATACTTTCCTTTACCACTTCCTGTCTCTCTATTTTCGCCGCCCAGCCCAACACCCCAGCTAACGCTATACACGCTCCTACTATGCCCCTTCAAGTTCGAGTTTGCGTCCAGGTTCGAGTCGGCGTCGGTCAGACCTGGAATAACAAGCACACATTCAAACCTATACTTCTCTACGCGCTTCCAGATCCGGATGGATAGGTCCGCGGATGATGAAGCTAGGTATCTGCCTGTAATAGGGCGTCAGTGAGTGAGTTAAGATATAGGGAACGAGAGCCGGCAGGTGGGTAAATATACAAGTAGACAATGACAAGAAAGAACACACCATCAACCGCCCCAGGACACCACGCCAACGCCCACACCGTGCTCTCATGCCCGGTGAGCGTTGAAAAGCAGAACCAGTCGTCCTCGGAGGGGTCTTCGGTGTATAGTTTGATGGTGTCGTCGTAGGAGGCGGAGGCTAAGATCTGAGCGTATGTAGATGTTAGATCGGTCAAGGGGGAAACGGTGAGTGGGTAAAACGATGGGAAGGTGGGCAAAAGAAATGGAGGTAGGCCAACGTACAGGAAACGACAACGTACCTCTTCTGTAGGATGCCAAGCCACGCATTTTACATCCTGTGTATGTTCCATGAGGACAGAGATGGTTTCAAACTCTGCATCTGGAAGGACTGTGTGGGGTATGGGTTAGCGGAATGAGAGGAGGAAATGAACGACGGACCCTCCCAGATCCACACCGTCTTATCTCTACTGCAACTCGCCAGATAATTCCCATTGGCCGAATACGCCACACTCTTACACTCCGTCTCGTGGCCTTCGAGGGTGCTTGCGCATTCCCATTCACCTCCTCCCTCTTCATCGTCACCCCCCTCCTGCTCCCAAATCCCAATATTCGCATCAAACGACGCCGTCGCCAACGTCTTCCCCCCCGGGGCCCAAGCAAGCGCGCGGACGGTTTTGGCATGCCCTGTTTCTATGGTACTGACGTGTTTGAACCTCCAGCCAGACTTTTCATCGCGATCGTACGCCCACACCCGCACAGTTTTATCCGCGGAACACGTCGTCACCAACGACCGGACGGGATTCCATGCAGCGTGCCAGGTGCGATCTGTGTGGCCTGGGAGGGCTGCGATGGGTTGGAGGGTGTATGGCAGTGGCATTGTCAATGTGCAAGAGAAAAAGATAAACTCTGAGAGATCCCGGATAGGGTTAGGGTTTATCCGCTGCGTTCTCGCAGAGTCTTGCAAAGGTCTCTGTTCAATCTGACCGCATCGAGTCTGCTGTCTCATGGCCTCCACCACAAACCACCGAAACACAGGTCATCTCCGCACAAAATGACATGGATAGTGAAAATTTGTTGCACATATGTCAAAATAGTGGCACCTCCTTGCAGACTCAACCAGCGAAAAGACCAGGACCTCGCAACGCCCAAAACTTTAAGAGAAAAGATGAACAGTTGGATGCTTCGAGCTGCAGTAAACTGCGAAAGCTATAGGTGCGTTATTACATTAAATATATAGCAATCTTGCTTATGTGGCCTTTCTTTCTAGATTGGCCTTTACACGACCCAAAGCTGCTTATTGGCTTCAAAATAATCCTTCAGCTCCTCTCTCCCGATGATCGCCTTCTCGCTTTTGAATGCCCTCTCTTCAGAGCCTCCTGCGGTACGTTGTTCCATACCATTCAACAACCGAGCAAATTCTGGTGTCATGCCCACGGAAGTGTAGATTTCCAGCTCTTGCTCATCCGTCACCCTCCTGTGGGTAATCTCCCTTCCCAGCACTTTGCTCAATATTGCGACAGCCTGTCCAAACTCTTAGCTATTCGCCCTCCTGGCTTAGGGGCTCGACAACTCACCTGATCGTACGTGTACAGCGTTGGGCCTACAATATAGACGTCCGTATTCGGACTCTTCTCGGCGACAAGGGCGTCGTACGCTGCTCTAGCGATATCTCCTGTGCCTACAAATGGTATCCGGCCATCATCGACGACGGAAAAGATTTCGTTTTTCGAACGGATCGTGTGGTAGAAATTAGTACCAAAGTTCTCTATGAATCATGCTGGTCAGTGGTATGCCATCTAAACACCTCCGAGAGAACTCACCAATGAACCACGTTGGACGCAATGCAGTATACTCTACTCCGATTTTTTCGAGATATTCATGCACCTTTCCATGAACACCTTCACCTTTCTCGGCCCCGCTGGCTCCCAGCAGTACAAACCGCTTCACTCCCTTGGACACTGCCAGGTCAATGAAGGGGCCGACTGCATCCAAAGCGTTGTATATGTTGGGAAACATGATGTACACGCGGTCGATCTTTGAGTCGACGGTAAATGGGCTCTCGAAGGTACTCGGGTCGAGCCAGTCGAATTTAACCACAGGGAATGGCTCACGCGCTACACCAGATCGCGAAGCAAGGAGGACCGAGTTGCCAGACTCGTGGAGGAGTTTAGCGAGCTTCAGGCCGGTTCTGCCGGTTCCGCCAGTGATCAAGACTGTCATTGTACGTTGCGAAAGGGCCGAATATTTCTAGTGAATTTCGATGGCTGATGCTCTGGACTGGGATTTTTCTCGCAATACCTTTGATGAACTTCGTTTTATATGTGTTACATCAAACCTCTGCACTTAAGTCGCAAGGGACCGATCACCGAGTCCGCTTGATAATGACTTGGGATGAGCTTGGTAAGCGTATTAGTAACGTCTGCATTCAAGTGATTGGAACGCCTCAATGATGAGAGTGTCGTGTTTCGAATTGCTAATTTAAGCAAACTCGACGTCCCTTCATCAACTATCATTACCTAGCCAGCTGTGACCTAGCTAGTCTCCTGCTGGCCTAGTTGACTCATCTGCAGAATTTTACTACCAGAAACCACTACTGATAATCTCTTGTACGGGGACACCAAGGTGGAGCTGATCGCGTTCGTTCGCCCTGGAGTTCCCCATGAGTGTCACTCTGTGATTTAAGCATTCTACCTACTACAGCCACTTGCATTTGAGCTGTTGACGCTCTGTGGCTGTGCAACGGCGCTCTGATCAATTTAGCATATAAGTACATAATATTCAATCAGCGTCTACCTCACATGAAGGTACTACACGCTCAAGCATGGGGACGCCTGTTCCACCCAAGTACGCAATCACCCTGTCAAGAAGAGTCTAAATTTCGCGATTCGCTCCACGAGAGAATCCCCCGCTCGGATACAAAAGTCGAATTCGTAGAATACGACCAGATCGAGTATGTCATCGTGAGTGTACGCATCGATATCGGGTTTAAAAAAATCTGGAAAGCTTCCGACTGCATAATCGTGGGGTGCGGTGATTGGTATCTGCGGGTGGTTGTGGGGTTTCACTATGTTAGCTAGCTCGATCCCGTCGCCGCTTGCGAACTGGGGCACATCACAATCAAAGGGTGAATCGCGAGGCGAAGACTATATTTTGCATACCTCTTTCTGGAGGGGAGAAAGCCTATCACTGGCGGGACGCGGGCCTTCAGAAGTCTGACTGGAAGTATAAAATGCCATATTGGCCTGCCTAATGTAGCTGTTGGTACGCATGGCTGATTCCCCGATGAAGGAGTCTTGGAGGGTCTGAGTAAGTTGTTTGCTTTCGTGTACGACACTCTTCAAGAGATCTGAGATATTCTTGTGTAGCTCGACATCGTTAAACTGTCTATCACACTCTATGGCGTTCTCCAAAGCCAGTTGATAGATCTTGGATTCTAGAAAGTATCTGTCAGCTTACAATTGGAACAGGGGGGAGGTGCAGATTCATACTGGGATTGGCTTCTTGCGTATGTGTAGCATCTACCTGGTTCTCGTTTCCAGACATATTCTAGGAATGTTTTACAAGGCTGGGTGCGATTAAAGAGAGGTGATATTGAAGTCCTAGCTTTCGTTGTCGGTGCTGGAAGTTGGTAACTTGAACATTCTCCTATTACAAATGTTCCGGAATTTATATGAATCCGAGTCAGTCGTCTGAATTTTATTTAAACTCCTCAATCCTCCATATTGTCTCTGCGCCACTACCAACTTACGAGATCATAATCATCCATCTTCTCTGAGTCTGCCAGTATATAAGGGTACCACCATGATGACAGCACCCTTTCCAAGGAGTCAACCCCTCCCACAGAATCCCTTCAATCAAGCTAAAGATACGTTGTCCTACGAGGCGTACCAGTACTGCCTTTCGAATGAGACTGAAGCACACAACGAGAAACGCCTTGTGTATGCTCGTCTTTTGGGCTATCTATTGAAAGAAGATCCTGGTGCTGACGCTCGGGTCGTCCTCGCCCACGAAATCCTTGCCTGTCAAGCCGACGGCAATTGTTTGGATATCTTGGCTGAATTTTATACCAACCACTTGATTCGCCTCTGTAGGTCATTGTCGATAATCGAGTCCGACATTCCTTATTCTGTCACTAGTTAAGCAAAATAAAGGGCGTACGCCTGCGACATCGGATGAGCCCAGCCCGCTTTACTTTGAAGTGCACCAGGATTTCTTTGCAGAAGCGATCGAGGAACTACTAAAGGACCACTCGGCAGCGAAACGATCTGTGAGTTCAGCGTCTTTATCGAGCGCTTGCCCCTAATCTTTCTTTAAGGCACTGAAACGCGACAATTATTGCTGCATGGTCACTGGTCTCGTCGACTGCGATTCCTCCGAGAGAATGACGGATGCAGAAGAACAGATACACGGGCTGGTGGGTCGCGCGACCGTTTCCACAGACTTCTGCTATATATTTCCTTCTTCGATTAACTGGAACCTCATGCCGGAGGAGCGCGGTCACCGCAAGGTCTTGTTGCTTGAATTCGTCCTGGCCATAAACACCGCTGATGTGCGCAACAGACAGGTTATTCTGTTGTCGCATACACCAAAAGATACACTCGTAGACTTGATGAGGGACATATTTGATTTATGGGGGACGGATTTTTTACTATCTGCGATAAGAATTTCACCTTCCAAGACACGTTTTTCACTTCATACAGCACATATATCTCAGTTTTCACATTGTATGAGACATTTTACTCCATCTACGACACAATTTTTTCTTTCTGGGACACAATTTACTCCAACCAGACACAACCAACCCATTCCTTGGCTTAATCATCGTCTATGTAGTGTACATAAATTCATATATACGCTACCTAACATGATGTTTCTTAGGCAAATAATAATCTATACGTAAATCTGGGGGATAGCATTCTCTTACTACAATACAAATAATTTTTGTACAGAATGCCCGCCATACATGCAGCTCAGTTTTCACATTGTACGAGATTACAACACGATTTTCACTTTGTGCACCAAGGTTTACTCCGTCTGCAACACCTTTTACTCACCTACGAGACAATTTTTGTCTTCTGTGATAAACTTCACTCTATCTTCTATACAACCCATCGATTTCTAAATTTTATTACCATCTATATAGTATATATTTTCGTAATTATGCGACTTAACATGAGGCATCTTCCGAAAATAATGATCTGTACTTAAATCGGGGAGGTACCATTCTCTTACTACAACACAATTAATTTTTGTACAGAATGTCCGCCATAATTCCCTGGTTTAATCA